>JGI20225J20221_1001672_pt1 | contig 33649 bp, 27 predicted proteins | sample BioMet4_FD_20221 | JGI IMG/M metagenome (IMG submission 20221)
CGAGATACATCCAACTTTTAGTGAGGTCAATCCGGTTGCTCTTCGCAATCTCGCGATCGATATCTTGGAAAGCTTCCAGATCGTGGGGAAATTCTTCACGAAATCGTTGCCCGAGTCTAAGGGCGAGCAGGCGACTTCGGCGTTGGGCAAAAGCCATAAAGCACCATTGACGAACATCGTAGAGGGTGCCATCCCCGCCGCACGCGTAGAAGCGGTAGATTTCTTTTGGATCATAAGACCTTTTAAATTACTCACGGACATATGCCCTTGGGCCTCGCCCCAAGGATTTTGTAACGTAGATCTCGTATCGATCTTTCCGATCGTAAGAGTGGAAGTTTTGCCGGAGATTTCTGGAGTCCGATCGACTCGGCCCCGGCTTCGGATTGATAACGAAAGATATGCTCATATTTTTTAATCCTTGAGGGTTCATTTTTGGCGATCTTTTGCTCTGGGGTTAAATCGAGCCCAGCGTTCCGCGCCCGGAATTTATGATCCCCTTAGGATCGAAGTGTTTCTTTAAGGATGTGAAAGTCGAATATTGCTAAAGATCCCCAATCTCGCCCTTCAAGCCAGGGGGCAAAAAGGCTTTGCCGAATGCCATGGGTGGTGTGGACATTGCCGCTCCCGGATTTTTTGAATGCGGTTAAGAATGCCATCTTGATAATGCTTGTACTCCTCGAGGTCGTTCATCTTGGCGATGAAGATGAAGTAGAGGTTTGCGCCTTGCGGATAAGCGTGGCCAAGGTGGGTCATGCAAATGGTATTGGGCGGGATTATGCAGAATTTTTCGGACCATCGTTATAAGACCCTTGATTCCAATGATTGGACCAGTTGAACGCCAGCCACTCGAGCGTATCGGTCATGTGCCGAAGTCTTGCATCGAATCGCGCATATACGGAATCCGTTGAAAACGGCTTTCTCCCAGCCCCTTGGTGACGCATTGGTTAAAGACATCGCGTGGTAAGCCGTGGGCAATCTTGGCGATGTGTTTTTGCCACAATTCTTGCTGTAGCCCTTTTCACCATCAGTGGAAGCCCGAGGAAACAGGCAAGCTTTTCCGATTTCGATGCCCGAAGTTTGAAGAGTTTGGTAACGGCGTCCCTCATCAACGCCAAAAAAGTTTCATGCATGATTGAAGTCTCTTCGGCCAATCGGAAAGTCCGGAAGACCGAAGAGAAACCACTTTCGGCTTGCATCATTTCGCGGCTCAAGCCGTTGAGCCGTTTCGAAATCCTTGAACTATAAAGAGAAACGTTCCGGTTCTCTGGCATAAAGCGGAACACCCGCAAAGTCCCACTTCGGTTTAATACGCCAAAGGGTCCCTTTCGGAGCCATCATGATTTGATTTAAAGACGGACCAGTCCGCTTCTCTCGGGTAATGCCCGAGGTGACGATGGGTTGGCCGATTTGGAGTCGCATATTTTTGGCTGAGGACCGATATCCTCCGATTTTGCCCATAGTAAGTGGGATTCTGCCCAGCGCCCGCGCGCCGCGGGTGACGACCCAACCGCCGACGGAGGAGTATTCAAAGGACTGAGGGAAGTGCCCGCAGGTATAAGCCCGCTTGGCTTTGAAGTTCTTCACCGCATCGTTAAGTGTCTTCTCTAAGCAAGGTCCTGACATACCGGTTTGGACNGTGATGGTNTGATCGACTTCGTTAAAGGCGATGACTTTGTTATAACGGAGCCGCATATCCATTGAGATGCCGCCCTTCATGCATTCGACGCCGCGGGTGACCGAGGAGCCGCCACCATAGACATAGAGCGGAATCGTGTGTTCTTGGCAATAAGCGAGAGTTTTCTCAATTTGTTCTTTCGTGTCTGGATAAACGACGACATCCGGGATGTTCTCGATCTTCTTTTGCCGGAGTCTTAAAAGGTCGTACATGGTTTTGCCATAGGCGACAGACAAACGGGAATAGTCATCCGTTCGGACAAAGTCTTTTCCGTAAAGGCTCTCCAAAAAAGCGAGGTCCTCAGGTTTAATGACTTTGCTTTTCACGTCGAAGCGGACGTCTTCCAACCCCAGGTCAGCGCTATATTGCTTAAAGTCATCATCGGTCAAATGNAAGGTGTCCTTGAGCATCTTATAGAGATTTTCTTTTGGGACTTTGACGAACTTAGGGTCGCCCCACTTAAAGATGGAACGATAGGATTTTCCTGGNACCTGCCCGTAGTACCATTTCGGCTCGAAGTCTTTGTAGGGTTTGCTCATAAGTTAATGTCCTTTCTTCATCGGCGTCGTGGTGATGATATCCGCGCCGGTATTCAAGATGTTTTGAATCACAACGGAGTTGATTGGCAAGTAGTCGTGGATCGTGACTTTGTTGATTTCCAAGACCGCTTTGAGGACGAGCCCTTTTGGGATTTCCCGCGAGGTTCTCACCGAGACCACCGGGTATTCGGGGAGAGAGGTTTTCATGGTCGTGGTGAGGCTTCGGGTCGGATTCTTGAATTCGCTTTCGGCGTATTTGGCGCCGCGGGGGCAGCGGTTACCCGTGCAGGTGTTGTTCGTTTCGTCATAGTGGAGCGAGCACCCATTCGGACAGACAATGCAGGTATATTCTTTCATCTTATTTATCCCCCAAGACGAAGCGGATCGCTCCTTCTTTTTCGAGGCTGAATTTCAAACGTTCCATCTCGGGTGGTTTTAAGGTGGTATAGGGCCGCTTCAAAATCTCATTATCTCCGCAAAACACGTGTAAAACCTTATTTTGATAGATGTTTTTAGCTCGGAAATAGAACACCATGTCTTGGGTAGGTTTAGCGAAGTCAACCACCTCGGGGACGACATAAAGAAGCTGGGGATCAACCTCTACCTTAACGTTATGGTGTTCGACGTTTTGGCTCGTCGCGGCCGCTTTGCCTGCGATTTCCCCTGACTCGGAAACGTAGTCAGCCAAATCGTTCACGTGCATAGCGTTGCCACAGCTATAGACCCCTTCGACGCGGCTCATAAACGTTTGATCCACTTCCGGACCTTTGGTCGCACCCGATAAAGGAACGCCCAGACTCTTGGCTAATTCGTTCTCGGGGATTAAGCCGACCGAAAGAATTAAAGAATCGCAAGGGATCCTTTTTTCGGCGCCAGGGATCGGGGTCATATGCTCATCGACCTTGGCGATTTCGACGCCTTCAAGACGGTCGACACCATAGACGCGGGTGACCGTTTCCGAAAGATGGAGTGGAATATTGAAATCCGTCAGGCATTGCGCGATATTTCGGGCGAGACCCGAGGGAGTGCTCTTGGCTTCGTAGACCCCTTCGACATGTCCGCCTTCAAGGGTGATGCGCCGAGCCATGATCAAGCCAATATCGCCTGAGCCAAGAATCACGCATTCCTTAATCGGCATCTTGCCCATGATGTTGATGTAGTACTGGGCTTGGCCAGCCGTCATGACCCCAGCGGGATTGGTTCCTTGAATCATGACTTGCTTCGAGGTTCTTTCGCGGCAGCCGGTCGCTAAAATCAGTTTGCGGGTCGTCAAGGTTTTAACCCCTTGCGGATTAACCAAAGTGATTTGATAACCCGCATCGATCTTCTTTAAACGAGTCACGAAACTGAGAAGGAGGACTTCGACTTTGCTGGTCTTCAGTTTCTCAATTTCCCGATAAGCGTATTCNGGACCCGAGAGTTTTTCGTTAAACCGGGTCACGCCAAAACCATCATGGATGCATTGTTTTAAAATGCCACCTAAAGCACCNTCACGTTCAATTAAGAGGGTTTTTGCAGAGTNATCGGAGGCNGTCTTGGCGGCAGCNAGGCCTGCCGGACCCCCGCCGATGACGACGACATCATAGTCCATCATGTTATTTGCNCTCCTTCGTTTCGGCGAAGAAAAGATTGCCTTCGCCTTTCTTCTTNATCTTNAGNATNTCTTGTTGGCCTTCTTTNGCGAGCAAAGCGACNACGCTTGGCTGGCAGAAGCCNCCTTGGCAACGTCCCATTCCNGCTCGGACNCGNCGCTTNATGCCATCGANNGTNGTGGGNGGNATNATCGAATGGATCGCATCGATNATTTCGCCTTCCGAGATTTCTTCGCAGCGGCAGACAATATGTCCATACGCGGGGTTCTTTTTGATTAAAGCGTCGCGTTCTTTATCATCTAAGAAACGGGTTTTGACAACACCTTTCCGTTTCTCGATGAAGTGTTCTTTTTTCGGCGCTTTGAGCATTTGCGAAGCCCATAACGCGATGTCTTGGCCAATCGCCGGAGCTGCGGTGACCCCTGGGGATTGAATTCCGGCGGCGTGGATGATGTTCTTCGTCCATTTTCCTTTTTGGACGACGAAATCCTCTTCATAGGTCGCGGCTCGGGTTCCTGAGAAATAGGTAATGATATCGCGTTCCGAAAGAGCGGCGATCGTATTCACGTGTTTGCCATAAATAACATCGATGCTGGCTTTCGAAGTCGTGTAGTCTTCTCGGTCGGGGATCTCTATAGCATCAGGGCCAACCAAAATGTTTTTGTCGATGGTGGGGATTAAACCTCCGCCTTTGGAATGGGTTCGCTTTTCCTCGCCTAATTTCGGATAAACNGTGATCGCGGTTTTCGATAAGGCCGAAGTCATGGCTTTATCCATGATGCTGTCGGTGCCTTTGCGGGGGTGAATGGTGAAGAATTGATCTTCTGCCATATCCGCAACGACGTCGGAATAGACTCCGGCGGCATTAATCACGACTTTCGGATAGAGTGTGCCGCGGTTGGTCTTGACCGAGACGATTTTGTGGTCTTTAACCTCCATGCTTTCGACGATGGTGTTAAAGGAAACCTTAGCTCCATTTAGAACTGCGGATTCGCCCAAAGCGATCGTTAATTCATAAGGCGAAACGCAAGCACCGCCGGGCAAATAGGCGCACCATTTGATGCCTTCAGCGAGGTGGGGTTCGATTTTGAGCATTTGTTCCCGGCTTAAAATCTTGACCCCGCCAGGAACGTGGTTCGCCCGCGCTTTTGCTCGTAAATAAGGTGCAGCGATCCCTTTTAAGGTTAGGCTCTTAAAGGCAACNGATTGCCCATCTTCGCGATAGGGGACGTCAAGGTCAGCACAAAGCTGAGGATAAATCGCTCTTGANCGGAGAAGATACTTGAGTTTTGCGGAGTTTTTGTGCAAATCGATGCCGACGTGAACGCAGCCATCATTACGGCTTGATGCCCCCATAGCAAGGTCTTCTTCCTTTTCGACCAAGAGGCAAGAAAACTGATAACGAGATAGCTCCCGCAAGATGGAACAGCCGATGATACCTCCACCAATGACTAAAATGTCAGGAGTGGCGCCTTCAAGAGTTTTATCTTCGATCGGGGATCGTTTCATTGGCTTCGGCGTCCAGCCTTTTAACGTGATTTTATTGATGACGCCATAAAAATAACCGGTTTCTGCAGCGATTTTTCCCGCTTCAACGATTTTCGAATAGTCTTCGCTTTCGCCGCTAAGGACTACGCAATCGTCTTTGGCACTGGCCAAGAAGCCAGGACATTCCTTATCGAGCTTCTCCTGCAAGAGTTTTATTTTATTCATTGGTTTTCTCCTCCACGAGTAAAGTTTTGACTCGTTCATTAAGTTTTTCGTCGGAGTTCTCCAAAGCTTCTTGAACGGTTAAGCCATCGATTAATAACATCAGGAGATAGGCGTAAGCCTCGCGGTCTTTTTGATCAGGGAAATAACGGTCTAATCCTTCTTCGAGCTGATCTTGCCAGCTCTTCCAGAGTTCGCTGTATTTCTTTCGCAAGGACTCGTTCCCACGCATGCATTCATTAATCAGGTAAATGTGCATCTTAGACTTGTTAAAGAGTTTGACGCCTTTATAAAAGATGACATCGAGGAAGCGTTGTTTCGTGATCGTGTCATTCTCGTGGCGGTCGAGCCATTCAATATAATCCCGTGAAAGCTCGTTCATGTGTTTTTCCATGATGTCGAGAATGAGATCATCCTTGCTGGGGTAATGGTAATAAAGGGTTCCCTTGGAAATTTTCATCTCTGTGGCGAGGTCGGCCAAAGAAAAATCATTGGCTCCCCGTTCGGTGATAAGTTTTTCCGCGGCTAAGATGAAAGTCGCTTTGTCCATGTCATTACGTCTTTTTGCCATAAGGGATCCTCCGTCAGTCGGTCAACCGCCCGACATTCTTTAATGATAGGATGATGTAAGGGCTTTCACAAGGGGAGATATCGGAATTAATTTAGTGATTTTGTTAAATTAGGGTTCGAAGTTGACGAGGCAAGGCATTTTGAGGATATCGGTAAAAATGATTTGGACACGCAGCATTTCTCTTCAGTAAAGAAAGTCTTTCTAAAATGAAGACAGTGCCTTGATTATCCAGAGATTCTAACGATTTTTTGCTAAAGGTAATCTCCAAAAACATCGCAATTCTTTCTTAAAGAAAGTGTGGATATCGGTAATTGCTTACTTGTTCTAGATTAAAAGGTAGGTTTTGGTTTACAATAGCGGAGCAGGAATTTTGAATGGACCCCATTAAAGTATTGACGGTTAAGCAATCTGTTTTTGCTAACAACGAAGCGCGGGCTGATAAGCTCCGGGCGGAATTGAAGGACAAAGGCGTTTACTTGATCAACCTTATGTCTTCCCCGGGTTCGGGGAAAACAACTTTGCTCGTTTCGCTGATTAATCGTATTAAGGAAAAACTTCGTGTTGGCGTGATGGAGGCCGATATTGATGCCACCGTCGACGCGGAGACGATTGAGGCGAAAACCGGAGTGAAGACGATTCAGCTTCACACCGCTGGCGAATGCCACCTTGATGCGAAAATGACACAAGAAGGCATTGAAGGATTCGGCGTCGATGACCTCGACCTGGTCATTCTTGAGAACGTGGGTAACCTCGTTTGCCCGGCCGAGTTTGATACCGGCGCGGCGTTGAACCTCGTGATTCTCTCAATCCCCGAAGGCGATGACAAACCTCTGAAATACCCTTTGATGTTCAAAGTGGCCTCGGCGGTGGTCTTCAGCAAAATGGATACCTTACCAGTCTTCGACTTCGATTTGAAGAAAGCAGAAGACCATATCAGCAAGCTTAATCCGAAATGCGTCTATTTCCCGCTCAGCGCCAAGAAGGGCGATGGCATGGATGCGTTAGCCGATTTTGTTATCAAGGAAGTCAAGGCCTATAAGGCCATGAAATAAAAGGAGTCACTTATGGCAGAAGAACCTAAGTTGAGAGTCGAAGGGCAAGCGTTCGCCGAGGAGAAATACCGCCAAGGCAAAGTCGGCGGCCACATGGAGCCGGGCGAAAAGAAACGTCCCAACGTTTTAAAGCTTTGCCGCCACATTCAGGATTTGCCGGGCGCGATCGTCCAGTATGGCGATCCGGAATATAACGGTTTGGCTTGCTGGGTCACGGACGATGAGGTGACCGTCGCAATGAAGATGAAGGTTCGTAAGAGCTATACCGTTGCAGATTTGGCTCGCTTAAGCAAACTCCCGCAGGATCGGTTACAGAAAGCTTTGGATGATGGATCGTGGGCTGGTCTTTTCTCCATCGATCCCGAAGATCGCAATCTTCCGAAAGTCGATGGCAAATGGCAAGTCGGTTATCACATTCCAATTTTCGTTCCGGGCATTTTCGAAGCGATGGTCGATAACATCAAACTCGTTGAAGCCCATCCGATTATTGCTCAATCTTTCGCCGAATATACCATTAAGCGCATCATGCCGTTAGCGGGCAACATCCCGGTTGGACATGGTGTCATGCGGGTCGTCCCCATTGAGTCGGCGATCAAAGACAATCCTGATCACAAAGAAGAGGAACTCATTTCCCATTATGTCGATATCGCCGATGATATCTCCGTCGCTCCGTGCTCTTGCCGTGTTTCCCGTCGTTTAATGGGCGAAGGATGCGGCCACCTTGAACAGGATATGTGCATTCAGTTCAACGAAGGCGCGCGTGACTTCATTAAACAAGGCCATGGCCGGAGAATCAGCAAAGAAGAAGCCTATGCCATTTTGAAGAAAGCCGAAGACAATGGCTTGATGCACGAAATGCCAAACATTGATGGCAACGGCAAGACTCATGCCATGTGCAACTGCTGCGGCTGCTCTTGCTTCTCTTTAAGAACGGGCGAATATTTCCATACTGCCACCCTTGTTCGTTCCAACTATATTTCGCATGTCGATCCTGAAAAGTGCGTCGCTTGCGGCGAATGCGTTGAGGTCTGCCCGATGAACGCCCTTCGTTTAGGCGAGCGTCTCGAGAACAAGACTGAAATCAAAGTCGAAGAGCCGTTACACGCTTTCGATCATAAGTGGGGACCGGATAAGTGGAATCCGGACTTCCGTTTCAACCGTCAGCTCATTATGAATGAGACCGGCACCGCGCCTTGCAAGGTCGCCTGCCCGGCTCACATCTCGATTGAAGGCTATATTGAGCTTGCCAAAGAAGGCCGTTATGCCGAAGCTTTGGAACTCATTAAGAAAAAGAACCCCTTCCCGGCCGTCTGCGGACGGGTTTGCAACAAGCGCTGCGAAGATGCCTGCACCCGCGGCACGATCGGCGAAAAGAAGCCAGTCTCGATTGATGAAATCAAGAAGTTTGTCGCTCAGTTAGACCTTGATGAGGATACGCGCGTTAAGCCGCGGATTCAGCATCCGGAATACCATGACCACAAGATGGCTGTCATCGGTGGTGGCCCGGCTGGCCTCTCTTGCGCTTACTANCTCGCTGAGATGGGCTACCAAGTCACCGTATTCGAAAAAGAGCAAAAACTTGGCGGCATGCTGACCTTAGGAATTCCTTCCTTCCGTCTTGAGAAGAATGTTGTCGAAGCNGAAATCGAAGCCATTAAGGATATGGGCGTCGAATTCAAGACGGGTGTTGAAGTGGGCAAGGATGTCACGATTGCCGATCTTCGCAAACAAGGTTATCAGGCGTTCTATGTTGCTATTGGCGCTCAAGGCGGCCGCAAACTCGGCGTGCCGGGCGAAGATGCCGAAGGCGTGATTTCGGGTGTCGATTTCTTACGTGGCGTCAATCTTGGCAAAGGGCAAAAGCTCCATGGCAAGGTGACCCTCATGGGCGCTGGCAACGTCGCGATTGACGTTGCTCGCACCGCGATCCGCTATGGCGCTGAATCGGTCGATCTTTATTGCTTGGAGAGCCGCGACATCATGCCGGCCGCCAAGGACGAGATTGCCGAAGCCGAAGAAGAAGGCATCAAGATTAACAATGGTTGGGGCGTCAAAGAGTTCCACAAGAACGCGGAAGGCAAACTCACCGAGGTCGTCTTGAAGAAATGCGTCGCCGTTTTCGATAAAGATCACAAATTCAATCCGCAATATGACGAAGCTCAAGTGATTGCGGTTCCGTGCGACTATTTCTTAGCCGCCATTGGTCAGTCCTTTGAATGGGGCGACCTCGTCAAAGGCACCAAGGTCGTGGTTAACCGCGGCCGGGCCGAAGCCGATCCGCTCACTTATGAGACTGCCGAACCGGATATCTTCGTTGGTGGCGATTGCTACCATGGCGCCCGTTTTGCGATCGATGCGATTGCGACTGGCAAAGAAGGCGCTGAGAGCATGCATCGTTATGTCCATCCGGGACAGAGCATGTTGATTGGCCGAGTCCAGAATCCGTATCTGGCGAAATACGAACTTGATAAAAACAACATTGATGTTCAGGGCTGGGACAATACCCCGCGCCAGGAAGTCAAACGCGTCGAAGTTAAGGACAAGATGGCCGATGATCGTCAGGTCTTTAGCGAAGAGCAAGTCAAGGCCGAGACCAAGCGTTGCTTGAAGTGCGGCCGCACCTTCGTTGATGAAACGATGTGCGTTGGCTGTGGCCTTTGCACGACCCGCTGCAAGTTCGATGCGATCCACCTTGAGAAACGCTTCGATGTCGGTGGCCGGATGTACGAGCAGATCGCTCCCTCGAGCGTTCCCCACATCTTAGCCCGCAACCTGAAGATCATCTTCACGGGCAAAGGCAAAGCCAAAGCGATCAACAAGGATGAGATTGCTAAGCAGGAAGACAGCAAGAAAGAAACGATTAAATAGTTATGCACGAAATGGGCATTGCCATCGAATTGTTGGACTCTTTAAGGGGGATCTGCAAGGATAATGGCTTAAAGAAGCTCCGTTCCGTCACCTTAACGATCGGCGAAGCGTCGATGGTGGTTCCCCGCTACATGAGTGAGTGCTGGGATGCTGCTGTTGCCGATACCGAATTCAAGGAGACAACCTTAAAAATTGTCACCACCGTTGCCCATGGGAAGTGCAATCACTGCGGCAAAAACTTCGCGATTGCGAAGAACAACCAAAAGTGTCCTTATTGTGGGACGTTCAATGACTTCATCCCAATTGATGGGATGGAAATGGAGATTACTCAAGTCGAAGCCGAATAGTCGATTTCTAAGGCTGGTAGGGTTCTCCTACTAGCCTTTTCTTTGATCCTTTGTTCGATTTTACATTTCAATAATATTTGTTTTATTAAACTAATAAAAGTTCGACCAAGTCAATGCTTTTTTATCGATATTTAAGAGCGTTTCATTTCCGTTTTTTCTGAATTTTGGTTAAGGTATGAGCATTGAAATACCGATTTGTCTATTGCCATAAGGCCTGAGGCTCTCAAAAGGGCTGAAAACCTTAAAGGAGGAGGCAGTGTGGGACGCCGATACATTCAAAACATAGACGGGAAGATTCAAAACGAAATCATCCGGGAGACCTTTAGACACGGGGCTTCCTCGATTTCAACGATTGTGATTGCCAAACATCTGCACATTTCGGAACCCGTCATTTTCGCTCACTTCTCGACGAAACAAAATTTGATGGACCAAACTTTCGCTTATGCTTGGCACCGGATCCCAGAAAAAGCAATCTTTCCAACTCCTGATATCGATATTCGCGATCCTAAGGTTTATTCAATCTATATTGAGCGTTTTAAGCAGGTCCTTTCCTATCCGAAGGAACTGGTCTTCGTCGAATCGTATCAGCATTCCGCCTATTATCGATGCGACTTCGCCCGCGAAGTGATGAAAGGCCTAATCGATGCCTTGATTCCGGTTTTTGCCCTTTATCAGACGGGACGGAGCGAAGAGCAGCGGAGCTTGATGGTGATGCGTTACCTCGAGAACATCATTACGGATTTAGCTCAGATTGCTCGCGGAGTCGTGCCAGCCACAGACGAAAATATCCGGGTGGCAATTGGCACCATTCTCTTCGGGACCTACGGTTTATTAACGGAATATAAGGCTTTGAACTAAAAAAGAGGGGTTTTGTCAGCGATATTTGGACAAAACCCCTCTCTTTTTATTATGCTTTTCGGTCTTCGAGGATTCGGACAACGTCTTTCATCGAAGTTTGGAATTCTTCTTCGTTGTTGTTATTGAAGAGGATTAAGGAATAAGGATCATCGTCGACTTTGAGCCAAGTGGGCACTTCGAAGTGCTGGCTGGCGACGTATTTGTCCCAATCCGCTAATTTGAAGGTATCGCGTGGGCTATTGCGTTCAATCATCCGCTGATGAACCGTTTCGATGGAGCAGATCACCCAAACAATCGCCAAGTGAGCGTCATAGCCTTCTTGGAGTTCTTTTCGGAGAGCTTGAATATAGGCAAGATCATGAATTTCTTTAGTAAAGGGGGCGTTGATCAAGACGATGTCATCGTATTTTAAAGCATCAAACGCCATATTCAGGATAACTTGGTATTCGACGTCACGAATGTTTTTCTCAAAGAAAGGCCCTTCCCGGTCATTCGGCTCGTTCGCCACATTAAAAGCCACGTTCGAGAGCGGGACCAAGGTGTCTTTATCCAAGTAGACGACATGCTTGAGGTTCTCGGCCAATTTCATGCTGACGTAGGTTTTGCCACTGGCGGGTGGGGCTGAGACGAGGATGAGTTTCTTTTTCATGGGAATTGTTGACCGCGTTAGTTGTAATCTTTTGCAAAGAAAAGCGCAATCGAAAGGCACTAAAGGTGGAGAAAAAGCCATCAGGAGTATACTTTTTTCAAATTTTTGGCGACTTTAAAAGTCTTTGTCCCATCGCAACAATCCTCATAGTGATGATAAAATTAGCACTCAACACTTGCGAGTGCTAAAAGACGGGTTATAATGACTTTGTCGAAAAGGCAAAAGGAGGAACGTTATGAACGATCAAGGAATGGAAGATTATTCGCAAGATGAAAACGTTTTGGATAAATTTGGCCGCAACATCAATGAAGCGGTGAAGGCCGGGAAGATCGATCCCGTCATTGGGCGCGACGAAGAAATTCGAAAAGTCGTGCAAATCCTAGCTCGAAAGACCAAAAACAACGTCATTCTTTTGGGTGAACCCGGCGTCGGTAAAACGGCGATCGTGGAAGGCTTAGCGGAACGCATCGTNCGCGATGATGTTCCTAATACTTTAAAGGATAAAGAGATTTANGAGCTTGATATGGGNGCTTTGGTCGCCGGNGCGAAATACCGTGGCGAATTCGAGGAACGCTTAAAGGCGGTCTTGAATAAGATCAAAGCCTCGGAAGGCAAGATCATTCTTTTCATCGATGAAATCCACCTCATTGTGGGGGCAGGTCGTGCCGATGGGGCTTTGGATGCCTCGAACATGCTCAAACCGTTATTGGCGCGGGGCGAAATCGATTGTATTGGCGCGACAACTTTGAATGAGTACCGTGAGTACATCGAAAAAGACCGGGCGCTAGAACGCCGCTTTCAAACAGTTCTCATTGGTGAGCCAAGCGTCGAAGATACCATCACGATTTTGCGAGGGCTCAAGGAACGTTTCGAATCGTTCCATGGCGTTCAGATCACCGATGGGGCTTTGGTCGCGGCCGCGACATTATCGAACCGTTATATTACGAACCGTTTCTTACCCGATAAGGCTATCGACTTGGTCGATGAAGCCTGTGCGGGCATTAAGGTCGAAATCGAAAGCATGCCNGCCGAACTCGATGAGATTGATCGGAAGATCCGCACCCTCGAAGTCGAAAAAGCCGCCTTGCAGAAAGAGCATGACGAATCCTCACAGAAACGTTTGCTCGATCTGAACCGCGAACTCGATGACGACCACGCGAAGATGGATCAGTTGAACCAGGAGTGGCAAGTTGAAAAAACCCAAATCAAAGAAGCCAAAGATTTGAAAGGCCAAATTGAGAAAGCGAAGTTCAACCTCGACAACTATTTCGCTTCGGGCGATTATGAAAAAGCGTCGGAGCTTCAATATAAGACCATCCCGGAGATGGAACGGAAGCTGAAGGCGTTAGAAGAAGAATCCAAGAAGGGTGAACGCCTCGTGGATGAGGTCGTCGATGAGGAAGCGATTGCCAAAATCGTCGCAAAACTCACGGGGATTCCGGTTTCGCGCATTGAAAAAGGCGATCGGGAAAAGGTACTTGATCTTAAGGATACCCTCGAAAAACGGGTTATTGGACAAGATCAGGCCATCACCTTAGTCTCGAATGCCATTCTCCGGCAACGGGCGGGCATCAAGAACCCAAATCGCCCAATTGGTTCCTTCCTTTTCTTAGGACCAACCGGCGTGGGTAAAACCGAAGTCGCCAAGGCTTTGGCCGAAGCGCTCTTCGACAATGAAAACAACATTATCCGTATTGATATGTCGGAGTATATGGAAAAATACTCCGTCTCGCGCTTAATCGGTGCCGCGCCGGGTTATGTCGGTTACGAAGAAGGCGGACAGCTCACGGAAAAGGTGCGTCGCAATCCGTATTCGATTGTCTTGTTTGATGAAATCGAGAAGGCGGATCCCGAAGTCTTTAACCTCTTGCTCCAAATCCTTGATGATGGACGTTTGACCGATTCACAAGGCCATCTTGTGGATTTCAAGAACACCATTATCATCATGACATCGAACCTTGGCAGCGAGTACATCCTTGAAGGGCAAAAAGAGCCGGTTGAAAAACTGCTCCATCAGACCTTCAAACCCGAATTCCTTAACCGTATCGATGAGATCGTCTACTTTAACCCGCTCTCGAAAGAGGTCCAATACCGCATCGTCGAAAAGATGCTGAACGAACTCAAAGGGCGGATGGCGGAGCAATATTACGCAGTAGATTTCACGAAAGGCTTAAAGGATTACGTCCTAGAGAACGCTTATTCGCCAGTCTATGGCGCTCGTCCGATCAAGCGTTTCATTCAGGATAAAGTTGAGACGACTTTGGCTGANGCGATTGTNCGTGGTCAATTGAATACGACCGATTCTTATTCTGTTGATGTTGACGCTTCGGGNAACGTAACGGTTAAACGAAGTAACACCAAAGCCTAACCTTGGTATGAAAGAGGCAAGCGAAAAATCTCGCCTCTTTTCTTTTTAGTGTCAAAATAATGAGCGAGGCAAGTAGGATGATGTATCAAGTGTGGATGGTCCGCCATTATGTGCGGAAGGGCGATNTNAAACGAAACGCCCAGATTCCAGAACCGGAAGGCGTGACGTCTTTTCGTGATATTCGTTACGCTAAAGGCTTTGGCAAATGGCATAAGCTCGATGTTTATCGTCCTAGCGGCGTAAAAGGCCCGCTTCCGTTATTGGTGGTGGTTCATGGTGGTGGNTGGATGTATGGCGACAAAGAAATCTATCATCTNTATGCCAAAGATCTCGCCCGCCGNGGTTTTGCNGTGATTTGCTATAACTANGTCTTGGCCCCGCGNAAGAAATTCCCCTACCAATTAAGCGAACTCGACTGGGCGCTNCTTTGGGCGANAAACCACGCTGACGAGTATGGTTTTGATACCACGAAAGTCTTCTTGGTTGGCGATTCGGCTGGCGCCCAGATGAGCGTTCAGTATTGCGTTGCTGAAACAAATCCGGATTATGCCAAGTCATTTTCTTTGCAATTCCCGCTTCAAATTTGCGGATTGGGCCTCAATTGCGGAACTTATGTTCCACTTGGAACACCTTATCAAGAGAAAAACGAGAACTTCATTTGGCCGCTTTATTTGGGCAAGCATTTTGATTTGAAGGATCCACGCTACGATATTTTGACTCCGCTGAACTCTCATTTTCCACCTTGTTACGTTTTGACCGGCGAAGCGGATTTCATCAAAAACCAAAATTCTTATCTCGTCGATGTGTTAAAGAAGAATAAGATTCCTTATGTCTTCAAGGAATACACCACCAAAGAAGGTAATAAACTTCAACACGTTTTTCATGTGACGATTAATGAAGAACACGCCATTCTCGCCAATGACGAGGAATGTGCTTTCTTCACAAAAATCATCCAAGGAAATTGTTAGGACTTTTTTCCAAACTCGTTAAGGGTGATAATTCTTTCAGCAAGGAAAAGAGGTTCATCCTGCCATGGAAGAGAAAAAAGAAGTGGACGAAGCGAAGCCTGANGAAGAAGTTAAGGCTTCGGACAAACCTGAAAGTTCCAGCGCTCCTGATGAGGCTGAAGACGCTAAGGCTTCGCCGGATATCGCCAAGATTCGGAGCCGCAATTTTGTGGTTCTAGTTCGCTATTTAGAAAAGCAAGACATTGATCCCTGCGCTTTTTTGCATACCAATAAAGCGACCATTCAACGGATTTCTCAGGGCAAGCAAAACGCTTCTTTCTTTGCGGTGTGGCGTTTACAAAGGGGTTTTACGAACATCTCTTACCGCAAGGTGAGGAACGGCAAGGAAGAACTCCCGAAAGATGAAAATTTTGGTTTTGAGCAACGGACCGCAAAACTCCGCTATCTGGATAAATTCCTTGTTGAACGAGCCCAAGGATTAACTTTAGCCCGAGCCTTGTCTTTATCGCTCCCGAAGTGGAAGCAGATTCAAAGCGGTTGGGATATTCCTTCCAAAGCCGTTATGAAACGAGCGGCAGTTTATTTCTCTTTGCCCCCGAAAATGCTTTTGGATAATGACGAAAAACTTCCGAGTTTTGATGAACTCAAGATCGATGAAGATCTGGCTGCGGTCCAACGCAACGACCTTTCCGAGACGATGAATTATTATAAGAACAAGCATTATATTGCCCGCAATTACCGCGTGCTTTCCCACGCAATGCAGGTTCGACTCTATGCCAGCTTGTTTGTGGTTTTGCTTCCGCTTGCAGCTTTTACAGGCTATTGCACTTATCGGATTTTGAACGACCGGCAAGAATCGGTGGCGAAACTCAATCAAACTGAGATCATCGATTCGAAGTCCAAGGCTTTCCGTGATGGCTATATCGCCGACAACGATAAAGAAAAGAATAGCGCGTTGACGTATTGCAACGTCAAAGTCGGTCTTCAAGTCGTGAAGATCTTCGACATCCAGCCTTCGAATGAATACTTTTCGGCGGCCATCAAACTTTGGTTCGATTTTGACCAAGAAGAATTCCACACGATGTACAAAGCCTATAACGGCATCACTTTGGCCGATCAAAAAGCCGAAGATGTCTTTGCTAGCGAGGCTTTCGATGCGACCAAAGGCGATATTCATCAGTTCGATAACATGGACGCTTTCTCGGTCGATCGTTCGACCAATGAAGTCTTCTACGCTCCGGATGGTACCCCCGATCACATCGAGCTTGCTTATCCGTTTACGTTGAACCGCCTCATCGACCGGAAGAACTACAACGTCACGGATCCCGCGACGATTCGCGAGAATGCTCGAAAAATCATCGAAGACAATCCGGCGGCGACCGCGCTCAATAACGTTTGGACCGCGGAACGCAATTCTTACCCGGGCTTATTCCCATCCTCGATTTATAACCAATACGATCCGAACTTTGATGTCGGCAAAGGCGTCGACAATACTTCGCTCTTCTATGACTATGATCCGGGCGAGCCTTATTACTTAAGCAACACCGAAGGAAAAGCCGAAGCGACTTCGCAATTCCGTATGATTCAGTCGATGCGTTTTGCGGTCAAAGTNTCCAAAGCCTANGANAATCCGCGCTATCCGCTTGAGACCGCGCAATTCTGGATCAACGTCGAGCCAGCCAAATGGCTCTCGGTGGATCACCTTCGTTATGTCGATGCCGATGTGGTGGACGTTAGCCGCAAGCAGATTTCCGGGAACACCGGCTTTACGTATTGCTCCCACGATGAAGGCGTTTATACGACGATGAGTGACGACGTCGCCTTCACGGATGGTTTTCGTCCAATCAAGGGCGATCATCCGTATGCCAGGACGATCGAATACGACGTCGATTCGGAAAATCCGGGAAAGTCCTACAGCAAGTATACNGTGGTGGTTCGGGCAAACCGGGCGGCTTTTACGCAGGGTAATTTCTTGCCTTCAACCTTCTTGCAAGCTTATATCAACCTCGCTGCGGTCATTATCTGGATCATCATCGGTTTCTATAATCAGACCTATGCCGGTGAAGATAGCTTAGGGATGCTTGGGACGGGCATGTTCTCCGCCATCTCGGCAACGATTGTGGGCTTCCAGATGCTCTCCGATGCTTCGATGTTCTCGCTCATGACAATGATCAACATCTTCACCTTGGCGGTCATTTTGATCATGACCTATCAAGCCGTCCAAGCTAAGAAGGCCAACGCTCGAAAAGACAAAGCGCTTATTGCCTACAATGGCGTTAAGCTCCGCATCATGTATTACATGCTGACAATCTGCACCGTCATTATGTTCATTGGGCTACCGATTGCTTCCTATATCTGGACGCTGTAATTCTCAACTTCTTCGCTTTCAAGGGCCCCAATGATGAGGCCCTTTTCTTGTCCCTCTCGTTCTGTGATAAGATAAATCCGTTATGTATAGCGTCATCATTGTCGACGACGAGGCGACAGTCCGGGAACGATTGCTCGGTTTTCTGAACAAGAAAACAGATACTTTCAAGGTAATCGGAACCTATGAGAACGGCTACGATGCCATGATCAGTGGCATTCCGTTGGAGCCTGATTTGATCATCACCGATATTAAGATGCCTTTCATCACGGGCCTCGAACTCATTCGGCAAGCCAAACAAGAGCTTCCCCTCGTTCAAGCCATCATCGTTTCGGGCTACGACGACTTCGACTACGCCAAGCAAGCCATTGACCTTGGGGTGGTGGGTTACATTTCGAAGCCAGTCACTTTCGAAGAGATTTCCGATGCCCTTGAAAAGGCTCGGACGGAACTCGATAAAAAATACTCGATTGATAAAAATATCAAGGATTTGCAGGAAAAAAATGAATCCGTCCTCAAAATGGTGCAAAGCGATGACCTCAATAAGCTGGTCACTCTGAAGAGCATCCCGAACAATTTCCGTCAAAAACTTGAAGCCGATGGCATTCAGATTAACGACCCGTATTTGCTCTTTGCAATTTTTGATTCCGATCAGGATGAAGAAGAAGTTTCCTTTGAAGATAGTGAGTTAGTTAACTTCTATTTAGATCAATACATCGCCGATGAATTCTCCTCCTTCGCCTTCTCAATCTTCGAGAGCGGGGGCTCCAAGTCTTTGCTTCTCGTGAGCAAGAATCCGTTTGAGAAAGAAGAACTTCAGGCCCGATTTGCAAGGGTTATTACTAAAATACGCAAGACCTGCGAGGTTTCTTTGTCGGTCGGTATTTCTGATTTTGGCAGCACGAGTGAGATTTCGTCCTACCGCAAACTCTACCGTCACGCCCGCTGGACTCTCGAATATCGAACGGTGGTGGGAACCAACGTCGCCCTCTTTTATAGCGATCTCGAGCCTTCAAGGGCGAATTCGGTGGGCAAGATCGATGAAAACGAATTCAAGGCGGTCTCTTACGCTATCCTTTATGGCAAGAGGGACGACGCGGTTGAAGCGGTCGATAAGATGATCGATACGATCACTTCCATTGAATATAAGGATTCCTATTTCCTCATCGTGAACAATCTTTTGGATTCGATTCTTAAGAGCTGCGTTGCCATTGATAAAGCCTATTCCTCTATCTCCGCACGTGGCATCGTCNAATGAGGTCTTTTCTGCCAAAACATCCGACAGCGCTAAAGCTTCCTTAGAACGTTTAATCGATCGGGTCATTGAGATCAACGTGGCCCAGCGGACCTCGGGCATCGACGATGCCTATGCCCATATTTGCCACTATATCGAAACCAATTATCAAAAGAGCACCTTGTCGCTCGATGATGTCGCTAACGAACTGGGCTATTCTGTCTCCTATATTTCGGCGATTTTAAAACGTCACGATACCTCTTTTACCAAATATTTGACTCAGGTCCGGATGGAGCAAGCCAAAATTCTTTTGGCCGATCCGGCCAGCAAGTTGGTGGCGATTGCCAACCAGATCGGTTACGACGATCCCTATTATTTCTCGCACTGCTTTAAGAAGTATTTCGGAATTTCGCCGGTGGAGTACCGCAAATCGTGAAAAAGAGCCAAAGCACTAAAAAGAAGTTGCTGGTTCCGACCTTGATTTCTTTTTTGGTTTTGGTCGCGACGATGATTACGTCGGCCTTTTTTCTTTTTTCCTCGAGCGTCACCGACATCACCAACGAGCAGACCTTATTAACCTCTCAGCAGGTCTTAACGAACTATGAAAGCTATTTCGATTCGGTCATTACAGTCTCCAATAATGTCTTGGGAACTTATTCGAACATTAAAAGCTCCGACATCGAGAGCGGCATGGGAAGTTATTTCAACACGGTTGAGACCTTTAAACCAGAAATTCTTCGGATGTCTCTTTATAAAGCGTCTTCAGGAAACTATCTTTCGGGCGATACGCTGTCCTCGAAGGATAACGCAGACAAGACGGAATCTTGGTTCTCTAGCGCGACCTCCAACACCTTGATTAACTTCTTCTCGCCCGTTTCAAAGGTTTATCAAAACGTCCAATATACTTTCACGCTGTCCAAATATCTGCCTTACGATAAAGACTCCGATCTTGATGCCGTTCTCAAGATTGACTATGACTTCTCCAAAATCGTTGATACGATTTCGCCGACAACCTTAGGCGAGGCAGGCCGTTTCATCATTTACACCAAGGACTACAAGACGATTTATACCTCCAATAGCAAATCGTCTGAACTGACCAACGAAGAAAAGAAACTGGTTCAAGACTTGGTCATCGGCTCTACCAGCGTCACCTTTGATGGCCACCATTTCTATCTTTACGCCGCGACGATTACGAACACCAGCTGGCGCGTGGCTATTTTCACAAACCAGGACGCTTTATCGGACGCCATTAGTCGTTTTACTTGGGTTATTCTTCTTGTGGGCTTAGTTCTCATTGCCGTTTTCGTCAGCATTCTTCTTTTCGTCGCCAACAGCATCACTTCGCCGATTCGAAAACTTCAAAAGGAAATGGTCGAAATCGAATCTTTAAATTATCAGACGGCCTTACAAAGCGAAATCGTCGGGACTTCAGAAGTAGTGGAACTCAACCATTCCTTCAACCAAATGATGGGTCGTATCACCGAACTCACTTCCGCCATCGTCGCCGAGAAGGAAGAACAACGTAAATCCGAATTAAAAGCCCTGCAAAACCAAATTAATCCGCACTTCCTTTATAACACGCTCGACAGCATCATCGCGATGATTGATAAAGGCGAGAATGAGAAGGCGGAGAACATGATCGTCGCCCTTTCGAAGTTCTTCCGCATTTCCATTTCGAAAGGTCACAACATCATTCCGTTGCCCAACGAAATCGAGCACGCCCGCAACTACCTCTTGATTCAGAAGATGCGCTTCGGCGACTCGTTCTCTTTCACGATCGACGTGGCGCCGGGCTTGGAGAAATACTATGTCGTTAAACTAATTTTGCAGCCGCTCGTCGAGAATTCGATCGGGCACGGCTTAAAAGAAGACGAAGAAGGCCACATTGCGATTCGGGCCTATGAAGAAGGGGACTTCATCAAATTTGATATCCAAGATAACGGCTATGGCATGACGCCCGAAAAGGTTGAGAAGCTCGTCAAATCCCTCAATGACGATACGGTCTACCAGGGCGTGGGGCTCAAGAACGTTTATCAACGGATTCGGATTTATTATGGGGACAAGGCGAATGTCCTGATCCACTCCGAAGAGGATGTGGGGACGACCGTGACGATTGTGATTCCCAAGGAAGGAGCGCTCAATCATGAAGAATAATCTCCGCAAAACCCTCATGCTTTTGTCTTTAGTGTCTCTTTGCGCCTGNGACTTCTCCAAAATCGTTGATACGATTTCGCCGACAACCTTAGGCGAGGCAGGCCGTTTCATCATTTACACCAAGGACTACAAGACGATTTATACCTCCAATAGCAAATCGTCTGAACTGACCAACGAAGAAAAGAAACTGGTTCAAGACTTGGTCATCGGCTCTACCAGCGTCACCTTTGATGGCCACCATTTCTATCTTTACGCCGCGACGATTACGAACACCAGCTGGCGCGTGGCTATTTTCACAAACCAGGACGCTTTATCGGACGCCATTAGTCGTTTTACTTGGGTTATTCTTCTTGTGGGCTTAGTTCTCATTGCCGTTTTCGTCAGCATTCTTCTTTTCGTCGCCAACAGCATCACTTCGCCGATTCGAAAACTTCAAAAGGAAATGGTCGAAATCGAATCTTTAAATTATCAGACGGCCTTACAAAGCGAAATCGTCGGGACTTCAGAAGTAGTGGAACTCAACCATTCCTTCAACCAAATGATGGGTCGTATCACCGAACTCACTTCCGCCATCGTCGCCGAGAAGGAAGAACAACGTAAATCCGAATTAAAAGCCCTGCAAAACCAAATCAATCCGCACTTCCTTTATAACACACTCGACAGCATCATCGCGATGATTGATAAAGGCGAGAATGAGAAAGCGGAGAACATGATCGTCGCCCTTTCGAAGTTCTTCCGCATTTCCATTTCGAAAGGTCACAACATCATTCCGTTGCCCAACGAAATCGAGCACGCCCGCAACTACCTCTTGATTCAAAAGATGCGTTTCGGGGACTCCTTCTCTTTCACGATCGACGTGGCGCCGGGCCTAGAGAAATACTATGTTGTCAAACTGATTTTGCAGCCGCTCGTCGAGAATTCGATCGGGCATGGTTTAAAAGAAGACGAAGAAGGCCACATCGCGATTCGAGCTTATGAAGAGGGGGACTTCATCAAGTTTGATATCCAAGATAACGGCTATGGCATGACGCCCGAAAAGGTCGAGGAGTTGGTCAAATCCCTCAATGACGATACGGTCTACCAGGGCGTGGGGCTCAAGAACGTTTATCAACGGATTCGGATTTATTATGGGGATAAGGCCAACGTCTTGATCCACTCCGAAGAGGATGTGGGAACAACCGTGACGATTGTGATTCCCAAGGAAGGAGCGCTCAATCATGAAGAATAATCTCCGCAAAACCCTCATGCTTTTGTCTTTAGTGTCTCTTTGCGCCTGCCAAAAAGGCAGCGATTTAGCCCAGATATTCATCTATGATTCGACCGATACTTTCATCGCTTCACTCAAAGGCTATCTTTCGAAGAACCTTGATGGCTATCGGGACTACACCATCAATTATGCGGAGCGGAAACAAACCACCCAAAATGAACAAACCATCTCAGCCCTCGGGGATTCGCGAACCAAAATCTTGTTGATGAACACCGTCGACCGTCTTGCCTCAAGCGCCCTGATTGAGAAAGCGGAGAAAAAGAACGTTCCGATTATCTTCTTTAACCGTGAGCCCCTTTCCACCGACTTCGCCAGCGATTGGGCCAGCAAGAATTGCTATTATGTTGGCAGCGATCCTTCGGTTGAAGGAACGCTTCAGGCCCGAATCGCCGATCAGATCTTTGGCGGAAAAGACGCTTTCGCTTCGGGTGTTTATGATAAAAACCACGATGGCTGGATTCAGGTTGCGATTCTCAAAGGGGAGCAGGGCCACCAGGACACCGAACAGCGAAGCCGCTATTGCGTTTCCGAATTATCTAAGATATTAGGGTATAACGTTCAAATCGTTTCGACTGCGTATTGCAACTGGGAACGCTCTGTTGCCCGCGAAACGATGAAGACCTTCTATAGTTCGTCGATTGAGCTTCTTTTCGCCAATAACGACGATATGGCTTTAGGTGCGATTGATTATCTGAAGGACCTTCCATCTTCCTCATCTTCGTCTTTGCCTTTCGATCAAGAGTATTTCCCAATTATCGGAGTTGATGATACCTCGGCTGGTCAAGCGGCAGTGGAAGCGGGCACCCTTTCGGGCACCGTCCTTAATAACGCGCAGAGGCAGGCGAGCGTGATTTTTGATTTAATGAAACACGTTCTCGATGGAAAAGACATCCCTCAATACGATGCGAGTCAAGTGGTTCCGAATGGTAATTTTTATCATGTTCTTGGCGAAATCATTCGTAAGAGCGTCTAAGGCTTTCTACATAGTAGAACCAGCAGTTCACGAAAAATGAGCAAAGTCTTTTTTCGCTCCTCGAAAAACGAGCAAAATTCGAATAAAAGGGCTTACAAGTAGAGATTTTTATTAAAAGTGAGTGCTTTTGTCCATTCCGCTCGGAAGCGCTTTCAAGTAAAGTTATGGGGCATTCGGGGAATTAGTAGTCGATGGACAATCCCCCTAAATTGCATGGAATAAAGGAGGAAATCATGAATAAAAAACTTATTCCACTTTTAGCTGTTGGCATGCTTCTTGCAAGCTGCGGCGGCACAACGACATCTAGCGCGGCNAAATCGAGCACAGCTGCTTCAAGCACTGCGACCACTTCGAAAAACGCCGCCAAACCGCTCACGTTCTTCAACCGTCAGCCTTCGAACCCGACCACGGGCGAGATCGATATGACCACGATGAACTTCAACGACAAGACTCTCTATGTCGGATTCGATGCTGCTGGTGGCGGTGCCATTCAGGGCAAATTGATCACCGACTATCTCGCAACGAAGAACAAAGCTGATATCGATCGCAATAACGATGGTTATATCGGCTACGTCCTCTGCATTGGCGACTCGGCTCACAACGACTCGATCGCTCGTACCACTGGTATTCGTAAGGCCCTTGGCACTTGGAAGACCAGCGCTGCGGTTGGCGATGTCCAGGAAGGCAGCGTCACCGTTAAAGATGGTACTCTCAAAGTGAAAGAGCTCGCTTCAAAACAAATGGTCAGCACTGCTGGTGCCACTTGGGATGCTGCGACTGCGGCCGATGCCTTCGGTGGCTGGGTCTCGCAATATGGAACCGCGATTGATGTTTGCGTTTCCAACAACGATGGCATGGCGATGGGCTGCCTTGGTGTTGCCACTTATCCGGCTGGCGTTCCTGCCTTCGGATACGATGCTAACGCCGATGCTGTTCAATCCGTTATTAACGGCAAGAAAGCCACCACTGCTGGCGCTTATCTCACCGGAACTGTCTCGCAAAACGCTGGCGCTCAGGCCTATATGACCTTGCAGACCCTCCGCAATGCTCTTGATGGTGCGACTGGCGATAAGATCCATACTCTTGGTGTTACCGAAGCCGATGCTCAGGGCAACAAGATGACTGCTGATTCTGTTTGGGAATCCAGCACGAAAGCTCTCAAAGCCCTCAACGTCGCGGTCACTGGCGACAATGCTGCTTCTTATCTCGGCATCCAGATGGATTCCGGTGTCAAACAGTATGCCTCGACCGTTGCGACCAAGAAGGTCCTTCTTACCCTTTACAACTCAGCTGATAACTTCCTCTCCGGAACTTATAAGCCGTATTTGAAGGCGTATGCGACCCTTCTCAACATCAACCTCACGATTGTCGAAGGCGATGGCCAGAACGAACAAGCTTGCTTGGATAAGTTCACCAACCTCGACAACTATGATGCTTATGCCGTCAACCTCGTTCGCACGAACGATGGCCCGAGCTACACTGACCTTCTTAAGGCCTAATAACTCATAGTCGTGCCACTATGGGAGGTCCCAACCCGACCTCCCTAGTGGCTTCTTGTGTTTTAAAGAGGGGGGAGGAAAATGAGCGACACCATACTTAAATTAGAGAACTTATCCAAATCCTTTGGCAGCAACCGCGTCCTTTCAGGAATCACCTGGAAGTCACTCGCGGGACCGTTTTGGGCCTTATGGGCGAGAACGGCGCTGGAAAGTCCACCATGATGAAGTGCCTTTTCGGAATTTATTCCCGGGATGAAGGATCGATTTACCTCGATGGCAAATTGGTTTCCTTCAACGGACCAAGAGAAGCGCTTGAACATGGTGTAGCCATGGTTCACCAAGAGTTGAACCAATGTATCGATCGCACCGTTGCCGATAACATGTTCCTTGGTCGTTACCCGATGAAATACGGGATGATCGATGAAGGAAAAATGAAGTTGGAGTGCAACAAGCTTTTCCGTTCGCTTGACATGAACGTGAACCCGTCGACCATCATGCGGACCATGTCGGTTTCGCAACGCCAGATGGTGGAAATCGCTAAGGCGGTTTCTTATAACGCCAAGGTCATCGTTCTGGATGAGCCGACCTCTTCGCTTTCCGAACGCGAAGTCAAAAAACTTTTCGGTATTATAAGGACTTTGCGCGGCAAAGGAGTTTCCTTTGTCTTTATTTCGCACAAGATGGATGAAATCTTCCAGATTTGCGACGATGTCGCAGTCTTGCGCGATGGCCATATGATCTTCCAGAAGCATGTCAAAGACACGAACATGAAAGAAATCGTGGCCGCCATGGTCGGGCGTTCCCTCGATCAACGTTTCCCGCCGTTAACCAATAATCCGGGCGAAATTATTCTTGAGGTCAANAACCTTTCGACCAAATACGAGCCGTTCCTTAAAGATATTTCCTTCAGTGTTCGCAAAGGCGAAATTTTCGGCATTTACGGACTCGTCGGTGCCGGACGAAGCGAACTCTTGGAATCNATTTTCGGTTTACGGAAATTAAGTTCCGGNGAAATCACTTATGCCGGCCAGCGCGTCGCGTTCAAATCCTCGGCCGAGGCGATGGATTATAACTTCGCTCTCGTCACCGAAGAGCGGCGCAAGAATGGTATTTTCGCGGTCGATTCGCTGACGTTCAACACGACGATCGCCAACTTACCGAAGTATAAGCGGTTTGGTTATTTGAATAATAAGAAGATGGAAGATGCGACCAATAAAGAAATCGCGCTGATGCACACCAAATGCATGAACGCGGATGATAAAATAGGTTCGCTTTCTGGCGGCAACCAGCAAAAGGTCGTTCTCGGCAAGTGGATGGAGCGAAATCCGGATGTCTTCTTGCTCGATGAGCCGACCCGCGGCATTGACGTTTTGGCCAAATACCAAATTTATGAATTGATCAACAAGATGGCGACGGCCGGCAAGACAATTCTTGTCGTTTCCTCGGAAATGCCGGAGATCCTTGGTATCACCAACCGGATTGCCGTCATGTCCAACCACCGTCTCGCTGGCATTGTTGAGACGAAGAAGACCAATCAAGAGGAGCTCTTGACGCTCTGCGCCAAGTGCTTATAAAGGAGGGCCAGATCCATGGCAGAAGAAGTAAAAAGCAAAGCGGCCGAAGTAAAGAAAGAAAACGTCACTCTTCTTTCCAATTCGGCGATTGCGGACGGCATTAAAAAAGCCGACGAATTACGAAGTCAGGGTGTCAATAAGATCGAAGAGTTATCTAGCGAAATTGTTGATATCAAGAAAAACAAGGAAATCGATGATGCGACTCGCGAGAAGCTCATCGCCGAGGACCGCGCCGCCATTGTTGGAGCCAAAAAAGTTCGGCAAGACAATGCTCCTGAATTGAAAAAGGTTGTGGCGGAAACCGCTGTGTTGATTCGCCAAGACGCCAAAACCCGCATGGGCGACGCCAAAATCAAATATCGCTCTGAAAGTTCTGCCGAAAAGGTCGAATATAAAGAGGGAATGGATAAGATCAACGCGAAGCATAAAGAAAACCTCGCCGCGATCCAATCTTCTAATCAAGAAAAAGAAGCGAAAGAACAAGCCGTTAAAGACGAGAACTTCGCTTATACCTCTCAAAAGAGCGATTTCGTCCGTGTTCACGCCGATAAAGTGCAAAAGAGCAAGGACGAATATAACGATGTCTACCTCGAAAAATATAATGCTTTGAATTCATTGCGGGGCAATCGGAACACCATTTTGGAAACGGTGGAATATCGCGCCCGGGAATATAATTATAAGTTCTCGTGGTCGCAGTTCTTGATGAAAAATGCCCTTTATCTCGTCATTCTGGCCCTCTATCTCTATTGTATTATTTACGCCCCGATCGGAGGTTATGGCAACCTCTTCACCTCGCGGAACATTCTCACGATTCTAGCTCAGTCCTCAACCCGTATGTTCTTCGCCCTCGGCGTCGCCGGATTGATCTTGCTCGCTGGCACCGACCTTTCCATTGGTCGTCTCGCTGGCATGGGCATGACCTTGACGGCCATCATCCTTCACCGCGGCGACAACGTCATTGTCTTCTTCCCGACCCAAAGCAATCCGAGTGGCTGGGGCGTATGGAACTTTGATTCCTGGAATCCCGTTGGCCGTGTCTTCCTTGCCTTGCTCTTGTCGATTGTCTTCTGCACTTTGTTCTCGGCGGTCGCTGGTTTCTTCACCGCTCGCTTCAAGATGCACCCGTTCATTACGACTTTGTCCACTCAGCTCATCGTTTATGGCTTCTTCATGTATGCCACTAACGGCGTCAACTCGGGCTCCATCGATCCGACGATTAAGGCCGAGGTTGCTGGTAACTGGGGCGATTTCTCCAAGTTGACCCTGTATGCCATCATCGCGATCATCATCGTCTGGTTCATTTGGAACAAGACCCGCTTTGGCAAGAATATGTACGCGGTCGGCGGAAACGCCGAAGCCGCTTCGGTCTCGGGCATTTCCGTCTTTTGGGTTACGCTTGGTGTCTTCATCTTAGCCGGTGTCCTCTATGGCTCTGGCGCCTTCCTCGAAGCCGCTCGTTTGGGCTTAGGATCCGCTCAGTCCGGCTATGGTTACGAACTTGATGCTATCGCAGCCTGTGTTGTCGGTGGCATCTCCTTCAATGGTGGTATCGGCAAGATCTCGGGCGCCGTCATTGGTGTCATTATCTTCACCGGCCTCACCTATTGCTTGAACTTCATCGGATGGGATACCAACGTCCAGTTCATCATCAAAGGTGTCATCATCATGGTCGCTGTTGCGCTTGATTCGCTCAAGTACATCAAGAAGAAGTGATTCGCCTTTTCCGAACCTCAAACCCTGCTTTTACTGGCAGGGTTTTCTTTTTGCTTTCAGGATTAAAAAAGCTCCAGCCAGAGCCGGAGCTTGGAGACCAAGAAATCCTTAGGAGTGGAAGGGTTTATTCCGATCGAGATTTTCGATGTTTTCGATTGCAACGAAGAAGTCGTTATATCCGGCATCATGATTTAAGGAAATGATGTTGTAGCCGAAGCCAAAGAGGAAATAACCTTTTCCATCGATTCGGGGGTCTTTCGCAGGATCAACGGTCTTCTTCTTACTTCCAAAACTGAGAAGCGAATTGAATTTGCTGGTCAAAGATTTGTTGGCTTGCTGTTCTTCGGCTTCTTTGCTGATTGAACGAGCGCCTTTGGAGGATTTGATGGCAAAGGCCCCATCGCTTCCGCCGGCGATAATCAGATCGCATTCGCCATTGAAGAGATCTTCGGGGTCGATGATGCCGCGGTATTTCCGGTCTTGCTCGCGCATTTTTTGATCGAAGTCCAAACTGACGGGATCAAGGACGTCTTCGAGACCGAGCAACCCGATGGCAGGAGTGCCCCTCTCAAGGACATTAACGAGATAATCCCGGCCATAAGATAGAGAGCCCGCTAAGTTTTCGATCGTTCTCGCATTTAAACCCGAGGCATCGACCAAAAGGCTTTCTTTGTCGTTTTTCTTGCTGTGGAAAAGCAAACCATAGCAAGGCGTCACGTTTTTCGGAAGGATTTCTTGGGCTTTCTTCAGCAGAAGAGCCTTGCTTGAGAAAGAGAGCAACCCCGCCGTTTTATTGCGGGCCAATTCTTCAAGAGCGACTTCGCAGCTTGTTTTGCCTTCTGGCGTCTCGATGCAGGTTAAATTTTGGATATCTGAGATGACGTTAAAGTCTTCTTTGTGGCCGACGACTTTCAAAGAAAAAAGGGCGTTATGATGAAGATAGACTTTGAATGCCAACAAAAGAGCGGATTTATAAACAAGATCGCTGTCTAAGTCGACGATGATGGTTTTCATGGGAATATTTTAAACGAAGTGAAATTTGTAATCACTAAAAGGTTTTAACTGTGTAGAATATTAATAAAGATGGAAGAGAATAATTTAACGACTTACGAAAAAGCGGTTTTGCGCGATAAAGAAGCGCGCCAACTCTTGCACGAGGCAAAGACCTTAGGCAAGAAAATGCGCTTTTCGTATAACCCGAAATTGACGCCGTTATTTTATCCGGGAACGAAAGCCCTCATCGTCGATATCCACGGCGGGGGATTCTGCTTCAANAGCGTCCTTGATAACGATGTCTATTGTGACTATATCTCCAAGAAATATAACGTGGCGGTCCTCAATGCGGATTTCACCCTTTCTTACGAGGCTCCTTATCCGCAGCAAATTGTCGATATCTCTGCAGAACTCGTTTCTTTACTCGAAAAAGAGAATGCTTTGGTGGCCGTTCCTCTCTTCTTTGTCGGCCATTCTTCGGGAGCGACGTTGGCTGCGGCTTGTGCGATTCGCCTACATAACGACATGCGGATTTCCGGATGTTTATTGAACTACCCTTTTTTGGATTTAGCGATGGACCAAAGTAAGCGGCCCGTTATGCCCAATACCTTCCCGGATTTTTTGCTCAACGATTGGATCAGCATGTATTGCCCGTATAAAGAATTGCTTAACCGGACTGACGTTTCGCCTTTGGCTTTATCGAGCGAATCGATCATCGGCTTCCCCCCGAGCGTGATTACGGTGGCTAAACAAGATCGGCTCCAAGACGATGGACGCCGCTTTGCATCATTGCTCGAAGAAGCTCATATCCCGCATCTGCTTCTTGAGGTGGATGAACGGCACGGCTTTATTGAACGGCACATGTGTCACGTCAATGACACCCCGGAAGACCCCGCGGTGATCCAAGCGAAAAAGACGACAGACGAATCCTTCGACTGGTTATTAAAATACCTGGCGTTTTAAGAGTGATGCTTCAGCCGTTGATAGAGAATTTGGGCGACCGTTAAAGGAATGCCCGCTAAAAGGATGACCCAGAGTTGCCAACCTTCCATCCCGAAATCCATGCCAACTTCGACATAAGCAGCGCCGACGAAAGTCCAAATAAAACAAAGCTGAATCGGTAAACTCCAATCCCGTTTGCCCCATTTGTGGTTGATCCAGGACAAGAATAAGAAGCTGAGAGGAATTGCCCAGATTAAGGAAAGCCAATACCACCAAGTTGTTTTGAAAATTATGCAACCGACCACAGCGCAGATGGCAATTGTCCAAATAAAGGTGACGCCTAAGACGGTAATAATGATTTTGTTGATGCGTTCGGCGACCGGATCGTTTTTGCCGTGATCTTGCAAAGAGATGTCGCTTTCGATGTGGGTTAAGTAATCAAGGGTGACGCCATAGAAGTCCGCCAACTCTTGCAAAGTATTGAGATCTGGCAAAGCCTCACCGTGTTCCCATTTGGAAATCGACTTATCCGAATAAGCGAATTTTTCCGCAAGCTGGCCTTGGGTCAAGCCCCGGGCTTTGCGGAGTTCGGTTAAGTTATGGCTTACTATCGGCGATAAATCCTTCATACGTTACCAGCATAATAGGCTAAAAGGGCCTTAGTTGCAAACCCGCCTTTTTCATTGGGAAAGACCAAAAAGAAGCCTACAATAGAGCCGCATTATGATGAACGTCTGTTATTGTGGAAATTCCGGGGCGTATGAGGGTCTTCTTCTTTCTCTGTTATCGCTTCGCGAAGCCACTCCCGATTCTTTGGCGGTTTATTTGGTGACGGGGGACTTCTCTTTTCTCGACCCTCGTTTCACGCCAATCGACGAGAAACAGCGCCTTTATTTGGAACAGACCCTTCAAGAAAAGAATTCTGATAGCCACGTTTTTCTCCTTGATGACGGCGAGCTTTTTCTCAAAGAATTCCTTCATTCGCCGAATCTCGATACACCCTATACCCCTTATTCGATGCTTCGGATGATCTTTGACTTGGAGACGAGTCTTCCCGACCGTTTCCTTTATGTTGATACCGACACGATCTTCATCAAAGATCCTGCCANGCTTTATTCCTTATCTTTAGGCCCGCATGATCGAGCGATGGTNCCCGATGCCGTTCTTAGCGCGCTTCTTGACGAGCGTTATTGCAACTCCGGCGTTATCCTCATGGACTTAAAGGCCATTCGAAAGAATGGCCTGCTCAAAGAAGGGCGCATCCTTTTAAACGAGAAGCGTTTCACGATGCCCGATCAAGAGGCTTTAAACCACATTCAAGGGGACAACATTCTCCTTTTGCCTCGAATTTATAACGAACAACGGGAGATTCATCCTGACACTGTGATCCGCCATTATTGTCAACAAGTCCGTCGCTTCCCTTTGTTTTACGTTGAAAAGGCCAAGCCTTGGGAAGGGAAGAAGTTTAAGAAGGCCTATCCGAAAGACACCTATCCCGAACTTTTCCGGCTCTTCGAGAAGAAGAGGCGAGAATTCAAAAAATAAAAAACGCCCCGTTGCGGGCGTTTTAGAATCGAACAAGACTAGAATTAACGATTGCTTTGATCGTCGATGTCGTCAGTGAAGATCGGTTCGCTCTTGGCAAGTTTGTCAAGAAGCACGCCATAGTTATCATTCATAACCTCAGGGTTCTGAACGCTTTCTTCCTTACGATTGTTTTTATTGAAGAACATATTATTTTTTTCCTCCTTAATGGAATTCATCGAGACCATTGACTTCTGATCTCGGCAATCAATATACCGAAAGAAAAAAGATCATCAAGGGCAAAAGTGATGTAAACGTTTTCAGTAAGCACTTTCAGAAAGCGCATACACAAAAAACATTCGATAAAACCTAATAAAAAAATTAAGTGAAATGAGAACGCTTACATCGAAACAAATGTTGTTTTTCAGGTTTTTACGGCTTTTTAAAGCGCCCAAAATATCGTGTTTGTCATTAAAAATTAAAAAAATCGCGAAAACATTATTAAAAGTGCAAAATAATATAGATAAAACCTATAGTAAATAACATAAAAACGTTATTAATTAATGCTTTTTGCCTATTTTTGAAAAGTGGTATGCTCTTGCCATGAAGCTATTTGCTTTTGACATTGATGGAACCTTGATTGATGATCGCCTGGAAAACGGCCAATTTGTTGTTTATCCTGAAATCATCGATGCTTTAAACGCCATATTGGATCGTGGGGACGCCGTCTTGTTCGCCTCGGGTCGTTCGTTAAAAGGCCTGGCCCAGTTTTCCCGGAAACTCCTTCATCCGGAAAATCTCTTTTATTCCACGGCCAATGGGACTTGCCTCTACGACCACCAAGGCCAGCTTCTTTATCATTCTTATATTCCTTATTCTATATTCCTCAAGATGTGCGAACTCTATTCGGGACATCCCGATTGGTCTTATATGTGTTACACCACCGATGATATCGTCGGCTATCGCGGCAACGCGAACTTCGCGCCGGAAGAGGCGAGATTTAATGAAATGGGTTGCGAAGATTTTACCCATCGGGTTTTCCCGGAAGGAACGATGCTGCAAAAGGCATCTATGACGACAGGGAATACCGACGCCCACACCTTGTCCTTATTTCCTGAGCTATCCGGTTATCGTTCTTACGCAACGTCCTCTTTCTTCTTTGAAATCATGGCCAGCGACGTTTCGAAAGCCCACACGGTCGAACTCTTGCGTGAACGTCTTTTGGTCGCTAAAGAGGATGTCTATACTTTTGGCGATGGCGATAACGATATTTCGATGCTCGAGGCTTACCACGGAACGTCCCCGGTTAATGCTAGTTTTGGCGCGAAGAAGGCCGCGCAGTTCATCTGCCCGAGCGCCACGGATCGAGGCGTGGTAGTGGCGTTAAAAGACTATTGGAAGATGCTCTAATCAAGCCTTCTTTTCCCAACGATGGGGGTTTTGCTGGGGATAATTCTTTTTCCTCAGGAACAAAAGCCGATTCGGTAGGTGTTTTCGCTCTTTAAGAGTAGAATAGTCGCAGGAGGTACATAAAAAACTTTAAGATATGTACAGTGAGGAAACTAAATCCTCAAGCTTAGCCAAGTTCTTATCAATCTATGACTATGTCTTTGTGGATACGTGTTCCTTGATGGAAGATTCCTTCCCGGCGTTTATGGATAACCTTACGGCATCCCGTGAGTACTGGAAAGACGGATTGCATGTCATTGTCTTAGGCGAATGCGTTGAAGAACTCAAAAAGCATTCTGCGAGCAAAGATAACCAAGAAGCCCGCATCGAAGCCAAAAGAGCGTTGAAGATTCTGCACCACGATAAGTGGTTCCACAAAATCCTCGAAGTCACCAAATCCAATACCAATTATGGATTTGCGGACAATGCCATCTATACTGCCGTTTCTAGTCTCAGGATCCAAAATAAGGTTCTGATCATTACCCAGGATAAGACTCTGGCCACGGATTTGAAAAAACTCAATTCCCTTGATTCGCAGCGCGGCCGCTACGTGCTGGTCTACCGCTTGAATCAACAAGGGGATTTGGAAGAAAATCCGGGCGAGAATGGCGTCTATCAAGCAAGGAACTACAGCTCCGCTCCGCGGAGTGCGTCGAATACGAGTGATCATCATTTTCATGGTGGATTCTTTCATAAGGATCGCCCCGTGAAAGAAAAAGAACCGGAAGAGGAGAAGCCGGTTCAGGATTCGCCGATCGTGAGCGC
>JGI20225J20221_1001058_pt1 | contig 33612 bp, 38 predicted proteins | sample BioMet4_FD_20221 | JGI IMG/M metagenome (IMG submission 20221)
ATGCCCGGTGAACCAGCGGTAGATCGAGCGCAGGACCCAGGGAATGGGGACGATCAGGATGGAGCAGGCCAGCCAGAGCAGTGTCTGGCCGAGCAGCCCCCATCCGGTGCCGGTAAAGGTGACGGACACGCCCTCGCCGCGCACGTGGCCGCACAGCCAGCGCAGCATGGCCGTAAGCACCCAGGCCCAGCCGATGACCGTAAAAAACGAGGCGGTCAAAATAACGAGCCAGCCGAGATAGCCGCCATACGAAGCGGTCAGGCGGGCAGTCCCGTCCGGTTCCAAGCGCAGGTTGGCCACAATCCAGCGGTAGACCTGCAATTTGACCAGCGCCACCAGCGGCAGCAGTACCACGGTCGCGGCCAGGGACACGGCCAGGACCTTGTTGTCCGGTGCCCGGCCCGAAGCGAACTGGGGCAGTATCTCCAGGATGATCAGGGCCGAGAACAGCCCCCACACCTGCCCGGCCCGCCCCTCGAAACGCAACCGGCTGCCATCGGAAAACGTCAGGCTNTCCGTCCACCAGCGCACCAGGGACACGGCGCCCCAAGCGGCCGGGATGATGCACACGGTCAACAGAACATACAGGAATGTNCGGCCAAAGGAGGCCAACGCGCCGCCATGGAAACTCAAACCGATACGCTGTGCCGCCATGGGCTTCTCCTTGTCTTGCCTGGTCGTAGGGTTTGCAATGGCCCAGGAAGAAGCAAAGGGCAACCAGAAACGGCTTGCGAATTTTGACCAAGGCCCCCACCCTCGCGTACACAGTGGCATGTCGTACGACGAGGTTGTCCCATGACCGCCCGGACCGTAGCCGTGATCGGGCTCGGCGTGGGCGAGGTCCGGCTCGACGNCAGGGCAAGCGATGCCCTGGCCCGGGCCGAACTGCTCGTGGGCGGCGCCCGGCAACTGGCCGCCTTTCCCGGCCACCCGGCCCGCCGCCTGCCCATTGCCGGTCCCCTGGCCCGGGTACTCGACGCCGTGGCCGAGGCGGTCGACGCCAACCGTCCCGTGGCCGTCCTGGCCGACGGCGATCCGCTCTATTTCGGGATCGGCCGGGCCCTGATCGAGCGGTTCGGACCGGAAAGCCTGACCTTTTTCCCCCATGTCACGGCCGTGGGCCTGGCCTGCGCCCGGCTCGGCCGGCCCTGGCACGATTTGCCGGTGGTGTCCCTGCATGGCCGCGCCGACCTCACCCCGCTGTTTGCCGCCCTGGCCGGACAGGGACAGGCGGCCGTTTATACCGACGCCGTGCACACCCCGGCCGTTATCGCCGCCCGGATACGCGACCGGGGCGGGGATCGCTTCGCCCTGACCGTGTGCGAGGACCTGGGCCTGCCCGGCGAACGGATCAGCCGGCTGAGCCTGGAGCAGGCCGCGTCCCAAACGTTTTCCCCCCTGAACCTCGTCCTCGCAGAGGCCCTCCGGCCGCCCGAGGTCGCCCTCGGCCTGGGCCTGGCCGACGAAGCCCTGCTGCGCCGCGACGGTGTATTCACCAAGTTCGCGGCCCGGGCCCTGGTCCTGGCCGCCCTCGACGCCCGGCCCGGGGATGTCCTCTACGACATCGGCGCCGGGGTCGGCACCGTGGCCCTGCCCGCGTCCCTGACCAATCCGGGCGGCCCGGTCTTTGCCGTGGAGCGCGATCCCGAACGCTTCCGTCTGCTCGCGGACAACGTCCGCCGCACCGGCGCCCTGACCGTGACCCCGGTGCCTGGCCAGGCCCCGGACGTCCTGGCCGGGCTGCCCGATCCNGACCGGGTGTTCGTGGGCGGCGGACTTTCCGGCGAAACCGCGCTTCTCGACATCCTGGCGGCGAGGCTGCGCCCGGGTGGCCGGATCGTAGTCGCGGCCGTGCTCCTGGGGTCCGTGGCCAAGGCCAGGGCGGCCCTGGACCGCCCCGGGTTCCGCCAGTCCCTGATCCAGCTCCAGGCCAGCCAAGCCGTGCCCCTGGCCGGAGATCTCCATTTCCGGGCCGACAATCCCGTCTGTATCCTGACCGCCGTCAAGGAGGCGCGTCCGTGAACGAACCCCTCTCTCCCCCGGTCCAAGCCGGCCGGGTGGTCTTCATCGGCGCCGGGCCCGGCGACCCGGAACTGCTTACCGTCAAGGCGGCCCGGCTCCTCGGCCAGGCCGATCTGGTCCTCTACGCCGGCTCCCTGGTCTCGCCCGAAGTGGTGGCCCTGGCCCGCCCCGACGCCCGGGTCGCCGATTCCTCGGGCCTGACCCTGGCCGAGACCCATGCCCTGCTCGCGGCAACCGTCGCCTCCGGCGGTCTGGCCGCCCGGGTCCATACCGGCGATCCGGCCCTGTACGGCGCCGTGGCCGAACAGGCCAACCTGTTGGCGGCAGCCGGCATCGACTTCGAGATCGTGCCCGGCGTCACCACGGCCAGTGCCGCGGCCGCCGCCTTCAAGGTCTCGTTCACCGTGCCCGAGGCCACCCAGACCCTGATCCTGACCCGGCTGGCCGGGCGCACGCCCATGCCGCCCGGCGAGTCCCTGGCCGACCTGGCCCGCCACCAGGCCGCCCTGGCCGTCTATCTTTCCGCCGGCGATCCCGAAGGCGTCCAAGCCGCCCTGCTTTCGGGCGGCTATCCGGCGCATACGCCCATCGCCGTGGCCCACCGCCTGGGCTGGCCCGGGGAACGCTGCTTTTGGGCCACCCTGGCCGATCTGCCCGAGCGCGTGCGCCAGGCCCAGGCCGACCGGCAAACCATTTTCCTGGTTCTGCCCGGCCTCGGCCGGGACAGCGCCTCCAGACTCTACGATCCGTCCTTCGGCCACGGCTTCCGGCCGGCCCGCGAGGATGCATGAAGGGGAACGGCATGGAACAATTCGAGGTCCGCACGACCAAACACGAGGAGCTGGTGCGCCTGACCGGCGCGCTCCAGGAACTGGTGACCGCCCGGGGCTGGCATGACGGGGCGCTCGTGGTCTATTGCCCCCACACCACGGCCGGCCTGGCCATCAACGAAGACGCCGATCCGGACGTGGCCCGGGACATGGTCATGACCTTAAGCCGCCTCGTCCCGCGTGACGCCGGCTACCGCCACGCCGAAGGCAACAGCGACGCCCATGTCAAGGCGAGCCTGACCGGCCCGTCGCTGACCCTCATCGTGGACGGGGGCCGCATCCAGCTCGGCACCTGGCAGGGTGTGTTCCTGTGCGAATGGGACGGCCCGCGCAACCGCTCGGTCTGGGCCAAATGGCTGGGGGCGAGTGCGTAGGGAGGAGACGGAAGAAGAGACGTGGGAAAGGGAAGGGGAGGCGCCTCCGGCGGCCAGGAGGGGAGGGCTCCCCTCCTGGACCACCCCAGAGGGAAAACCTATTCGTCCTTGAGGGTGCGGGTCATGAGTTCGCGCACGGCCTGGGACGGTTCCTTGTTTTCGTAAAGGATGGCGTAGACCTGTTCGGTGATGGGCATTTCCACGCCGAGCTTGGCGCGCAGGGAGTGCACGGCCTCGGTGGTCTTGACGCCCTCGGCCACCATTTTCATCTCGCCGAGGATGTCGAGGAGCTTCTGGCCGCTGGCCAGGCGCAGCCCCACCTGCCGGTTGCGCGACAAATCGCCGGTGCAGGTCAGCACCAGATCGCCCATGCCGGAAAGGCCCATGAAAGTCTGGCGTTCGCCGCCCATGGCCTTGCCGAGCCGGCTCATCTCGTGCAACCCCCGGGTGATGAGCGCCGCCCGGGCATTGGCCCCGAAGCCCAGGCCGTCGGACACCCCGGCGGCAATGGCCACGATGTTCTTGATCGCCCCGCCAAGCTCCACCCCGCGCACGTCCGAGGCGGTGTAGGCCCGGAAATACGGCGTGGACAGGGCCTCCTGGATCTCCTTGCCGGTCTTTTTATCCTTGCAGGCCAGGGTCACGGCCGTGGGCATCTCCCGGATGACCTCGTAGGCAAAGGTGGGACCGGAGAGCATGGCGAATTTCGGCTTGATGGCGGACAGTTCGTCCTCGCACACCTGGGACATGGTCATGAGCGTGTCGAGCTCGATGCCCTTGCTCGCGCAGATCACCACGGTATTTTTCGGAAAATGCTTGAGAAAACGCTGATAGGCCTGGCGGATGAACTGGCAGGGCACGGCGAAGATGAAATGCCGCACCCCGTCGGACACGGCAGCCGCATCGGTGCTCACCACCAGATTTTCCGACAGTTTGCGTCCGGGCAGGTACCAGGAATTCTCGTGCGTGGTGCGGATCTCGTTCATGACCGCCTGTTCGCGCACCCACAGTCTGGCATCCTCGCCTTTCTTCGCCAGCAGGTCAGCCAGGGTCGTGCCCCAGCTTCCGCCGCCGATCACCGCGATCTTCATGCGCTCCTCCTCCCTGCCCGGCCTTCGGACCGGACATGCGGCGCGGCGTCAGCCGCCCGAGGTTGCCTCTAGCACACGAACCCGGTAGAGACAAAGGCTTTCCAGACACAGGGTACGGGAGGATGGCCATGGCCGCGCGCGAGACGACAACGGAACTGACGGAACTCGATAAAACCGTGCTGCGCCGGGTGCAGGGCAACCTGCCGGATTCGGCCACGCCCTTTGCCGACATCGCCCGGGAAACCGGCACCACCGAGGAACACGTCCTGGGCCTGCTGTCGCGCATGAAGGAAAACGGCCAGATCCGCCGCTTCGGCGCCACCCTCAAGCACCAGAAGGCCGGCTACGGCGCCAATGTCATGGTGGCCTGGTTCGTGCCCGAAGAGGACGTGGACCGCATCGGCGCCATCATGGCCAAACGCCCGGAGGTCAGCCACTGCTACCACCGGGTCAACTGCCTGGACTGGCCCTACAACCTCTACACCATGGTCCACGGCCGCACGGCCGACGACTGCCAAGCCGTGGTGGACGCCCTATGCCGGGAGACGGGCCTGGACGACTACGCCATGCTTTTCAGCCTCAAGGAACTCAAGAAAATCAGCATGCGCTATTTCTGAGCCGCGTCTCCCGACGCCTCGGCCTGGCCGACCTGATGCGCCGCCAGGCGCTTTTCCATGAGCGCCTTGAATTCCGGCGAATTGACCCGGTTGAGGATCAGGATGTCTTCCAGCTCCAGGGACCGGCGCAATTCCTCCACATTGCTTTTGAGCAGCTTGCGCACGGCGAGAAGCGTCGCCACCTGGGGCTCCTGGTAGAGGCGCGCGGTCTTTAAGGCCATCTCCTCCAGCTTGTCCGCCGGCACGATCTTGTCCACGGCCCCGAGTTCCAAGGCCTCCTCGGCCGTAAACCGCGTCCATTGCATGATGTCCGCGGTCTTGCCCACCCCAAGCAGCCGCGACAGGAAATAGCCGCCCCCGCCCTTGGGAATGGTGCCGACCTCGGCAAAGGCATTCTCGAACACCGTGCCCTCGGCCACAAGACGGTAGTCGCAGGCCAGGCTCAGATTGAAATAGAACATGGACAGACAGCCCTGATCGGCGTGGATGGTAACCTTGTCGAGGCCGGCCAGGGTCACGGTGTAGTTGTTGACGAGGTTGAACAGACGCTGGAGCAGGTAATCCTCGCGGCGGGCACCGAGCAGGGTGTGGAAAAATTCCATGGTGTCCCTGGACCCGCCCTGGGCCTGGGTGCCGAGAAACACCACCACCTTGACCGCGTCGGTGTGGGAAATGATCTCCAGATGATCGAAGAAGGTGTCGATCTTTTTGAGATCGGCAACGTGGCGGGTGAAATGCGGCTTGGCCCGCACAATGAGGATATTTTCGTCGCGTTCGGCGGAAAAGAACTCGTTCTCCGTCACAAGGCTGGCCGNAGGNTGCATGACTCCCTCCTCGCCGGTGGCGTACCGGTTGACATGGATCGGCCCTGACGGCTGCGACGCGCAACCACCCGGCTTTATTGTGACCTGCCACCTCCCCCGGGTCCTGTCAACTCGGTACCGGCCCCACTTGCCGGACGCCAAAACCGGGAAAGCCCTTGCCTTGGTGGGGCGAGCCCTCTATCCTTGTCCAAACCCATGGCCCTTCACTGGCGGAGTATCCGTTGAGCGCGCGAAGTCTGGACGCCCTGTTTCGCCCCAATTCCGTGGCCGTCATCGGCGCCTCCACGGAGCCCCGGCACGTGGGCGCGGTCATCATGAGCCACCTGCTCGGCGGCAAGTTCCTGGGNCCGGTCATGCCCGTGCATCCGACCCTGGACGCCGTGGCCGGCGTGCTCGCCTACCGGTCCGTGGACACGCTGCCCCTGACCCCGGACCTCGCCGTCATCTGCACCGAGCCGGACTCCGTGCCCGACTGCCTGCGCGCCCTGGGCCGCCGGGGCGTGGGCGCGGCCGTGGTCCTACCCCCGGGCTATGCCAAGCTCCCCAGAGAGCGGCGGCGCGACCTCCAAGCCCGCATGCTCGAAGCAGCGGCGCCCTCCGGTCTGCGCATCCTCGGCCCGAGCGGCCTGGGCCTCATGGTCCCGGGCATCGGTCTCAACTGTTCCCTGGCCGCCTCCGAGGCCAAGCCCGGCCGCATCGCGTTCATTTCCCAGTCCGCCTCCCTGTTCACGGCCGTGCTCGACTGGGCCCGCACCAAGGGCTTCGGCTTTTCCCACATCCTGTCCCTGGGCGACAAGGTGGACCTGCGCTACGGCGACATCCTGGACTACATGTCCTCGGACCCAAACACCCGCTCCATCCTGCTCTATGTCGAGTCCATCACCGACGCCCGNACCTTTTTAAGCGCCGCCCGGGCCGCGGCCCGCAACAAACCCGTGCTCGTCATCAAACCCGGACGCAAGCTGTGGAGCGTGTTCACGCCCGAACCGGGTCAGGGCCGCGACGAGGTCTACGACGAGGCCTTCCGCCGGGCCGGCATGCTGCGGGTGACCGAGATCGACGCCCTGTTCGACGCCGCCCAGACGCTGGCCCGCTCACGGCCCCTGCGCGGCGACAACCTGGCCATTCTCACCAACGGCGGTTCCATCGGCATCATGGCCGCCGACGCCCTGCTCGCCGGCGGCGGTTCCCTGGCCCACTACGACGCCGAGGCCGCAACCGCCCTGTCGGAGCTGCTCGGACCCAACTGGCTGCGCCAGGGCGTGGTGGACATGAGNTTCGACGCCGCCCCGGCCGACTATGCCGCAGCCTTGCGGGCCCTGCTGCGCGCCCCCGGGGTCAANGCCGTGCTCGTCATCCANGTGCCCTTCCCGGGCGTATCNGCCGACGAGGCGGCCAAGCACGTGGCCGAGGTGCTNTCCAAGACCAACCGCACCGTGCTCGCCTGCTTCATGGGCTACGACCCGGCCGCCGGCCCGGCCCTGACCCTGCTCAACGACGCCGGCATCCCCACCTACGAGACTCCGGACAAGGCNGTGTCCGCCTTCCTGCACNTGCTGCGTTACCGCAAGAACCAGGAACTCCTCATGGAGATGCCGGCCAGCCTGCCCGATGCCTACGCCCCGGACCCGGACGCGGCCCGGGCCGTGGTGGAACGGGCCTTTGCCGAGGGNCGGTTCGCCCTGACCGACCCCGAGGCCAAGGAAGTCCTCGGCTACTACGGCGTGCGGGCCGTGGCCTCCCACATCGTCGAGGATGTCGAGGACGCGGTGGCCGCCGCCGACGCCCTGGGCTATCCCGTGGCGGTCAAGGTGGTGTCGCCGCAAATTCCCCAGCCCTTCGAGGTGGGCGGCATCGTCCTCGACGTGTCCGGCCCCGAGGCCGTGCGCGAAGCCGTGGCCGCCGTGCGCACCCGGGCCCTGGCCGGCAAGCCCTCGGCCCGCATCGAGGGCTATGTGATCCAGGAGATGGGCCGCCGGGCCCAGGCCCACGAAGTGACTATCCAGGCCCGGGTGGACCCGGTGTTCGGCCCCTATATCGTGTTCGGCCAGGGCGGGCTCGCCGCCCGGATCACCCGGGACAAGGCCGTGGCGCTCACCCCGCTCAACATGTCCCTGGCCCGGGACCTGGTGTTTCGCACCCGGGTATCGGCCAACCTGCGCGGCGTGACCGGCCAGCCGGGCGTCGACATCGACGCCCTGTGCCTGACCCTCAACCAGGTCTCCCAGTGCGTAGCCGACAACGAACGCATCGCGGCCATCGACCTGAACCCGGTCCTGGCCCACCCGGGCGGGGTCACGGTCATCGGCGCGGCCATCCGGCTTACGGACGAGGCCGAACCCGATCCTCACCGGCTGGCCATCCGGCCCTACCCCCGGGAACTGGAGGAATGCGCCACCCTCAAAAACGGCCGTCGCATCCTGCTGCGCCCCATCCGGCCCGAGGACGAACCGGCCCATTTCGAATTTTTCAAGCATCTCTCGCCCGAGGATCTGCGCTTCCGGTTTTTCGGCGTGGTCCGCGACCTGTCCCATGCGGAAATGGCCCGGCTCACCCAGATCGACTACGAACGGGAAATGGCTTTTATCGCCACGGCGCCCGGTCCGGACGGCACGCCTGAAACCTTGGGCGTGGTGCGGGCCTCGACCCGGCCGGACAATTCCTCGGCCGAATTCGCGGTCATTGCCCGCTCCGACCTCAAGGGCCAGGGGCTCGGGCGCATCCTCATGGAAAAGATGATCCGCTACTGCAAGTCGCGCGGCACCCGGGAGCTGACCGGCCAGGCGCTGATGGAAAACAGCGGCATGCAACATCTGGCCGAGAAACTCGGATTTTCCGTGGTACGCAACTACGATGACGAGGTAGTGGAAATGCGCCTGCCGTTAAACGATGCCAACCAAGCCGGTGAGCGTTCATGAACGGACCGGACAACGCCCAGGCTGACAGCCTGGACCGGGAAAACAAAACCTATCTTCCCATCAAGACGGAATTTCTGCGCCCCTGGGGCAGCGGACGCTTCTCCATTTATATCCGCAAGGGCCAGGGCCTTGTGCTCTATGCCGCCCGAGGCGGGGCCTACACCAAGGACCAGGCCCAGAAGCTCAAGACCATGGGCATCGAGCAGGTCTATCTGCATAAGGGCGAATACAAACATTACGAAAACTACCTGCGCGAAAACCTGGGCGACATCCTNCTCGACGATTCCATCCCCCTGGCCGANCGCGGCGANCTCTGGCACGCCTCNGCCACNGCCCTGGCCAAAGGCATTCTGGAAGAAAAACTGCCCAAAACCATCAGCCGCACCCGCTTCGATCAGGTGGGCCGGCTCGTGCGCCAATCCATCCANTTCCTCCAGGTCCCCAACGCGGTGAAGCACGTCGGCCGGCTCATCGCCAAGGGCTACCAGGACTACCAGCACGGCCTGGCCACCATGGTCCTGACCTCGCTTATGCTCATGGACCGGACGGGCATGTCCGAAGACCTGCTCGTCAAGGTNGGCGTCGGGGCCATGCTGCACGACGTGGGCAAGCTCGGGCTGCCCGAGGGGTTGCTGGAGCGGCGGCCGGATACCTGGNCGCCCGAGGANGAAGCCNTGTTCCGCTCTCATCCGGCNCTTGGCGTGGGCTTTTGCGTGGGACTGCCGCTGGCGACCGAGACCCTGCACTGCGTCCTTTTCCACCACGAGCAGGAAGACGGCCGGGGCTATCCGGGCGGCCTGCCCGCGGCCGGCATTCCGCCCTATGTCAAGGCGCTCATCGTGTGCAACACCTACGACGCCCTGACCCGGGCCTGCGTGTGGCGGCCAGCCTATCCGCCTTTCGAGGCCCTGCGCAAGATGGAGGCCCGCAAGGAAACCCTGGATCGGGCCATGTTCAAACGGCTGATCATGATCCTGGCCGACGCCGATCTCATGCACGAAAAAACCGAGCCGACCAAGCCCGCTGTGGCCACACCGCCCGCGTCTCCCGCCGCCGCGGGCGAGCCCCAACCTACCGAGCCGGCCGGCAACGGGCAGGACTGAGCCGGATCGCGATCCGGTTCGCACAGGCTGCCTGACAAGGATGTTTCGGGTGGAAAATTGCCGTTCCTACGGAGAGGCACCCTTTGCCGTGGCCGTGGTCCACGGCGGACCAGGCGGGGCCGGGGATGTGGCGCCCGTGGCCCGGGAACTCTCCCCNCTGCGCGGCGTTCTCGAACCGCTCCAAACCGCCGAGACCCTTGAAGGACAAATCGAGGAGCTGCGGGACACGCTGACGGCCCGGAGCACGCCTCCGGTCATCCTGATCGGCCATTCCTGGGGGGCGTGGCTCAGNCTGCTCGTGGCGGCCCGGCATCCCGGGCTCGTGGCCAAGCTCATCCTGATCGGCTGCGCACCGCTGCGCGGGGCCGATGCCGCGACCATCATGGAGACNCGGCTGGGCCGCCTCGACACGCAGCAACGGGCGCGGCTCGACCGGTTGACCGTGGCCCTGCACACCGGCGCGGCCAAGGACAAGGATGCCCTGCTCGCCGCCTACGGGGCGCTCATGGCCCTGACGGACACCTTCGATCCCCTGCCCGAGGCCAATCCGGACGCCCTGCCCTGCCAGGAGCGCATTTTCCAGGGCGTGTGGCCCCAGGCCAACGCCCTGCGCCGCAGCGGCCGGTTGCTGGCCCAGGCCGCCACGGTACGCTGCCCGGTGGTCGCCATCCACGGCGACTACGATCCCCATCCGGCCCAGGGCGTACGCGAACCCCTCGGCGAAGCGCTTGCGGATTTCCGTTTTATCGCGCTTCCCCGGTGCGGGCATACNCCCTGGCGGGAGAAGCACGCCAAGGCGCTTTTTTACCGTATTCTCCGGGAAGAAATTCGAGAAGCCTCACCCGCGGCCGGGTAGCCAATCGGTCAGGACGCCGGTCTCGTTGCGCGTAAGCCAAGCGGCCAGGCCGTCCGGATCGCGCACCCCGCCGTCCACCACGGCCCGGTAGAGATCGATGGACAAAAGCGCCGTGCCGGTAGCGGCGCGCCACTGCTTGAGGCTCAGGATGGCCAGCCGGGTTTCCGGGGTCAAGGCGCGCGCCAGGGGNCCGACAAGGGTTTCGCCGCGCGCCAGGGCATAGTCGTCGGGCGCGGACCACATGTCGACCTTCCAGTCCGTGCCATCGCCGTCGCGGTAGCGGATGCGCCAGTAAAGCGCCCCGTCCGGTCCGCCCCGGTGATCCTGATAGAGCGTCTCCAGCACGCCCGGCACCCGGGCGGCCCGGGCCAGNACCGTAAACCCATGCTCGGGTTCGANGTGCGGACAATAAANTTCCAGATCGATGTCCGGGTCCAAGGCCAGGTCATGGGCCACGGCGCCCACGAGCACGGGCCGGCCAAACCGGCTCCAGCTCTCGAACAACTCCAGGCGCGCGAGAATCTCCCGGGCCCGGCGCCCCTGTTCCCGGCTGCGCGTCACCAGCGCCTCGGGTGCATCCTCCACCGTCACCGTGTCTCCTCTTCGTGTCTCGGGGGGGTCCAGGAGGGGCGCGTCCGTCCCTCCTGGCCGCCGGAGGCGTCTTCCCCCATCACCCCATCTCCCGTCCTTCTCCCCTGCCCCTACAACCGCACGCCGCGCGCGGCGTCCAGGGTGCGGGACAGGTCGTCGTCGGTGTGGGCAAAGGACAGGAAGGCGCATTCGTAGGCCGACGGGGCAAAAAGCATCCCGGCCTCGCGCATCTGGGTATANAAGCNGGCNTAGCGGGCGGCATCGCCCTTCTTGGCCGAATCGAAATCCGTNACCGGNCCCTCGCAGAAAAAGAGNGTGAACAGNGAGGCGACCTGNTTGACNGTCACCGGCACACCCTTGGCGCGCAGGATTTCGGCCAGTTCGTTGGCGAANNTCCGGGTGCGCTCGGCCAGGCCGGCGTAGTCGGCGTTTTTNAGCAGGTTCAGAGTGGCCAGGCCGGCGGCCATGGCCAGCGGATTTCCGGCCAGNGTACCGGCCTGNTAGACGTCGCCGCTCGGGGCGATGCGNTCCATGAACCGGCGCTTGCCGCCGTAGGCGCCCACGGGCAGGCCGCCGCCGATGATCTTGCCCAGGCAAGTCAGGTCGGGATCGATGCCGTTTACGCTCTGGGCGCCGCCGTAGGCCAGACGAAAGCCGGTGATGACCTCGTCGAAAATGAGCAGGGCGCCGTTTTCGGTCGCCAGCTCGCGCAGGCCCTCCAGGAAACCCGACGCCGGCGGCACCACGCCCATGTTGCCGGCCACGGGCTCGACAATGATCGCGGCAATGGCATCCGGGCAGGCGGCAAAAAGCTTCCGCACGGCTTCCAGATCGTTGTAGGGGGCGAGCAGGGTGTGGCGTACGGTCTCGGCCGGCACGCCCGGAGTCCCGGGGATGCAAAACGTGGCTAGGCCCGAACCGGCCGCAGCCAGGAACGGATCGGCATGGCCGTGGTAGCAGCCAGTGAACTTCACGATCAGGGACCGGCCGGTCACGCCCCGGGCAAGACGCACGGCGCTCATGGTGGCCTCGGTGCCGGAATTGACCATGCGCACCATTTCGATGCCGGGCACGGCCTCGACCACGGCCTGGGCCAGATCGACCTCGGCCGGGCACGGCGCACCGTAGCTCGCGCCCCGGTCCACGGCCTCGTGGATGGCCCGGGTCACCTCGGGATGAGTATGTCCGAGCAACATCGGTCCCCAGGACATGATGAAATCGATGTAATCCCGGCCTTCCACCGAGGTCATCTTCGACCCGGCCGCCTTGGCGATGAAAACCGGGTCGCAGCCCACCGAACGGCAGGCCCGCACGGGGCTGTTGACCCCACCGGGGATGAGTTGCTGGGCCTTGGCGAAAAGTGTCTCGGACGCAGTCATTTCGTGGTCTCCGCATGGGGCGTCCCGGGTTGGACGCGCTCGCTACAGGTGAGAATATAGCCGTCCGGGTCCGCGATGCTGCACTGGCGCCGGCCCGTGGCCGTCAGGTGCATGGCCCGCAAAAACGGCGCACGTTCGCCGATGCGTTCGCACACGNCGGTCAGATCGTCGCATTCCAAATCGAGTACCAACGCGCCGCCAAGCTTCATATTGACCAGCCGGGGCGCGGCCGNGGACAGGCAACTCCTGGTGGCGAAGGCCAGCCGGGCCTCGCCGTTGGCGACCTGGGCCCAGGCCAGAGGACCCGACGGCGCCCCAACGACCTCGGTCCGGGTGCCCTCGGCCAGACCCCGTACGAAGGCAAAGCCCAGGACCTCGTGGTAAAAGGCCACGGAGCGCAGGACATCCTCGACCATGAGGGTGGGGACGAGCCCGGTCATGGGCATGGCAGACCTCCCTGCCGGCGCGATCGTGACCGCATCCGGCAAGCAAGCAAAATAGCCGGGAGGCGTCCTCGGCGCAACCCCGTCCGAATCTTTGGCTTTCTCGGGTAACCCGACCCGGGCGGCCGGCGACCCTCCAGCGAAAGATATTTTCCGTCTTCTCAGAGCTAAATCCCGAACTTTTTCGTAATAGACCTATTTTATTGACACTAAAAAATACACTTTTTTGCTCAAATTTCGGGTCAAAACCACCTCTCCAAACTTGACAACCCCCCAGTGCTCCACTAGGTAGCCTCCCCTCATACCGGCCCGAAAATCTGACCGCATTATCGGCAGGGCTCAATTTATCGAAAAGAGGTGACTGCGTATCGCAAAAAAGCGCCCGATCCATGTCCACGGGTTCATGGGTCGACACGAAAAAACAACTGCCCGCCACACCCTCCTGGCGGCGACACTGCATGAACAATGCATGGAGGAACATTCTACATGAAAGTTCTCGTCCTCAGTCTTGCTTTCATCCTTATAAGCATGACGTCCCTGGCTTCCACAAGTAAAACGGTTTCCGGTCGAAAGCNTCTCGCCAAAAAGACCATCANCGCCACCATCACGGCCTACACNCCCTCCCCCCGGGAAAATCTCGGCCGGGGNCGCAAATCCGCCACCGCCATCGGCACCCCCATCCGCCCCGGCATCGTGGCCGTGTCTCGGGATCTCCTCCATGCCGGCTGGGATTTCGGCGACCGTATCCACATCAAGGGCCTGGGGGTCTTCACCATCGAAGACACCATGCACCAGCGTTTCCGCCGCACCATCGACGTGGCCGTGCCGGACCTGGACGCGGCCCGCAAAATAGGCCTCATGCGCAATATCGAAGTGACGTTGCTCGAACTGGTCGCGCCTGCGCAGGAGTCCTAGCGTCTTTCGCGGTTCACGACCGGACCACGGTCCGGTTCCGTCGGCGCCGGGGTCGGCTGCGGCTTGACTTGCCCATGCAATTCAGCAACAGTTTTGGATCATGGTCTCTCTTGAAACGTTCGAGACCCTTTTCGGAGAACTGGCATGCTCGTAGCCGACCTCATGACCAGCCAATTGCGCTCTCTCAAGGAAACGGACAGCCTGGCCGACGCCATGGCCGCCATGCAGGAACTGTTCGTNCGCCACATCCCGGTGGTGGATGCAGCCAACCGCCTGGCAGGCCTTGTCACCCAGCGCGACCTCCTGGCCTTGGAGCACAAAAAGGACCCGAGCACTCCCCTGCGGGAAATCATGCGTTCGGACGTGGCCACGGTGCGGCCCACCACAGCCCTGCGGACCGCGGCCGAAACCATGATCTATAACAAATACGGGTGTCTCCCCGTGGTGGAAGACGACCGGCTCGTCGGTATCATCACCGAGACCGATTTCCTCAAGCTGGCTATTTTCCCCATCGCGCCCAAAAAAGGAGCCTGAGCCCCTGGAGGACATGCCTATGTCCCTGTTGCCTCGCGTCTGTCTTGCCTTTCTGGCCCTGCTGNCCCTGCTCTCCGGGGGCANGNCGGCNGCGGCCTCGGATTTCCAGCAGTACAAGGACCTGCGCAACGAATACCTCAAGGTCATCGATGTCCGGGAGCGGGAACGCACCGANGAACGCTACGTGGAAAACGGCGGCAAGGTGANCCTGCAAAAGCTCCCGTACAAGGAAGTNCTGATCACGGCCGAACTCATCCAGAANCCGCCAAGCAACATGAGCACCTTCCTCGACTCCGCCAAGGAACCCTATTTCAAGCTTTGCCTGACCCCGTTCGACAGCGCCAACCAGCCCCTGGACAAGGATTGCCAGGCCTTCCGCTTCCAGAGCCTGATCAAGGGCAATGTCGGCACGGCCTCGTTCCGGCTGACTCCGGAGATGGCTCGCTACGAGCTGCATCTGACCCAACGGGTCCCGAGCAAAGGCGCGCCCATCAAGCTGTGGTCGCCCAGGGACTGAGGTCGCTTCCCCGCTTCCGTCCGCCAATGTGCATGCTCCGAGCGGTCCGCCAGGGTCTGGCGGACCGCTTTTTTTCGTACGGATTTTCAAGGGCACTGCCGTTGGCCTGCGGCAGAGCTTTCTCCCGTAAAAAAACCCCGGGGCAGCCGCAGCCGTCCCGGGGTTCGGAGGGGATGGGAAGGGAGAGGAGAAAATCGGTTCAGGATTCCACGGCCCGACGCAGGCGTTCGTAATCCTCTTCGCTGATGTCGCCACTGGCCAGACGCTGGCGCAGGATACGCAGGGCGTCATCCCGGTCGCTGCGGGCGTTGCGTCGGTGTTCGTCAGAACCGGAACCGGACCGTCGCACCAACCAGACCACGCCCACGACGACCAGCAACAACACGATCCAGGACAAACCGAAACCGCCGAAACCGCCCATGCCGGGGAACCAGGAAGAATTCGGACACCACATGTCGCGCCTCACTGACTGCCTGCCCCGAGTGGACCGGAGGGGGCATCCGGTCCACTCGGGAATTTACGACTCAAGACTTATTGGCAACCGCCGCCCATGGCGCCGGGGCCGCCCATGAACCCGCCGTGCCCGTAGCCACGACCGCCACCCATGGGGAACACACCGATTTCCTTGGACACCTGGATACGGAACTGGGTCCGTTCGGCGATGAGCTTGCCGGTCAGGTCACCGATCTCCTTGGACAGGGCGTCGATCTTGGCCGTATCCGGATTCTGGGCCACGGAGGCGGCATAGAGTTCCGCCCGCTTCACGCCCACGGCCGCGCGGGTCTGGGCGGTCTTGTTGTAGAAGGCCTCGGCGAGCTTCTGGTAGGCCGCCTGCTTTTCCGGCGAAAGCTGGGCAAAGCCAGCGCCACCACCGCAAGGACCGTAGCCAGGGCCGCCAGCGCCGCCGGGACCGCCGGCCGGACCACCGCCGGGCCGCGCCAGGGCCAGGGAAGCCGTCAACATCACCGTCGCCATGGCCGCCATCACGAGACCCGTCTTACCGCTCTTCATGGAAGGAACCTCCATTGTGTTACCCCGGCCGTGGCCAGGGTGGTTAACCTGTCGGCCGCGGGACTGTCGCGCGGCCAGGATGGTCCCTCTTGAGCATGTGCCGTGCCAACTTTTTTTCTTGTTTAATATCAATATAATAGACAAGTACCCCGCGGAATCGACTCCTCCCGCCCGTCTCCGGAGCAGTCAGTTGCCAGGCCCGGCACAGGTAATCTGGATATTTTTCATACGCCCGGCCAGGCCCGGACAGGACCATCTGCCGCTATTGTCCATGATACGAGGCTGTTGCCTCAAAAAGCCGATTTCTTCAGGGCAGGGACAGCGTCTCGTTATTATCCACCCCGCTGCCCGGGGCAGGCGCTCCCGTGGCGGCCTGGGCCCAGGGATCACACTCCTCGCCGGGCGCAAGGGACGGTGCCGGGCCGGGCGGAAAGTCGAACAGGGGCCGCCCGGACGCCTCGCGCCCGAATTTCCAGCCCACCAGCAAAAACACCCCCGCGGTCACCAGATGGGTGAGCACCCACAGCCAGGCTGGTTCGCCGCCCGTCATAACGCCTCCTCGTCGGTTTGATCGCCGGAGACCACCGCGTCGATGATACGCTCGGCCGGTCCGGCAACGGTTGGCGCCTGCTGCCCGGCCAGGGGCCGGGCCATGCAGGCGTGGCAAGCCTCGTCGTAAATATGGTCCTCGCCCGTGGTGTCGATGTCCTCCACGTTGTGACGGTCGGTCACGAGGAGCGGAATCGTGCGGATGAAATGCTCGCAGACATCGTAGACCTGCAGCAGGGGCGGACCGTCCTCGCGCGGGCGCAACCGCTCGTGGAACTGCCGGATCTTGGCTACCCGCGACGGATCGCCCGGCGCGAGCACCAGTCCGGCCCGGCCAAAAAACGCTCGGCCGTGCTCGGCCCTTGCCCCCCAACCCTGGGTAGATCGGGCTTTTTTCCGGCGAACCATGGTCCGGGGCCGGCCAGGACCCGCCCGGGATGGCCCGCCCGGCCAATGCCGCGAGCCGGGCCTCGCGCGCGACGATACCGGCGGCAAAATGCGGGCTGGTCGGTCAGGCGCAGCCACCGCCTGGTTGGGCGAGCCGTTGGTGGGCCGTAACAACATCGGCGAACGCGGAAGGACAGCCTTTCGCGTCGGCAATCCAGCCCACACCCAACCAAGGCCCACGGAAAAACGGCCGCCGCCATAAGCCCAAGTCGAAAGGTCATGAGGCAGGGGGGCGTGGTCGGAGCACGGGGCCTCGGGGCGAATGGACGTGGCAAGGGCCTTTGAAAAGGCAAAGGCTGCTGCGGACCCGAGGGAAAATATCCAAATCCCGCCGTCCAGATAGGGCGGGTCGCGGTAGGGCTGCGGGCAAAGCGCGCAACCCGCGGCGGCATACCCGTGGTCGCGCGGCCAGCAGGCAACGGATTTGTCGCGAGAGCCTGAGGCCGGAATGTTAAACAAGCGCAAGCATCCCCCCCTGCTCGACGCGGCCGCCCGGCGAGGGAAACAGGGGCGGCCCGCGAAATCCACGGAAGTCCGGGAAGTTTGGAGCAAAGGCAATGGCCCGATGGCCGCCCGCAGTTGCCTGGCCGTGCACGTATGCCCGGGATCTTGTGCCGGTAGGCCGGAGGTACGGGGATGGCGCAGCGCAGCCGGCTGCGCAGATAGTCGTACTGGAATTCCGTGAAGCTCGTCAGCTCGTCGATACACAGCAAATGCAGTTCCACGCCCTGATAGTGAAAGACATCCGCCTCGCGCGGACAACCGCAAAAGGTCAGCATGGACCCGTTGATGCATTCGAACCGTTGCTGCGACGCCTTGTATGTCACCAGATCGCGGGGAAACTGGGCCAAGGCCGGGATAATATGGGTACGCTCCAACTCGGGCATGGTCCGGCGGAAGAGGTAGGCCCGCAGTCCCGGCACGCGCAGGCACAGAAGCAAGGCCTCGAAACGCAGGGCATGGCTCTTGCCCGGTCCGGCCGCCCCGCCAAAGAGAATTTCGTTGGCCGGGCAGGTGTGCAGCAGCTTCTGGCGCGGCTGGGGCTGGTAGTCGATGGCGCACCGGATCGCATCCGGCTCGATCGTCACCCCGGGATTTGCTGAAATATCGTCAAAGTGACACAATGAAAAATGCTCCTTTGCCAGGAGACGCTTCCAACAAGCTGAAATATTGTCTCTTTTATTCTGGCATGATTCGGGCAACAGGCTCGTCGGGTCGGCACCGCCTTCCGACCCGGAGGTGAGGATCATGGGCAAGCGTCTGCAAAGAAGTTTCGCGCTGTTGGGAGTCGTCTTGGCGACCATGGCGGCCGTGGCTTCGGGGACCGTCATGCCCGGCAGCCATTCCCCCAGCGGCTATACCCGGCTGCTGACCAGCCAGGCCCCGACGGCCAATACCCAGGACAGCCTGGTGACGGAATGCCTCATGGAAGAGGAGCGCCTGCGCGCCCAATCCGGCAACGGTGGCATTCCCGGCCGGCAATTCGAGGAACTGCGCGCCTTTTGCCGCGACGCCGCCCGGCTGGACGGCGAAGGCGACGGCATCGCCAGCGCCGAGATGTCCGCCTGGGAGCGGGCCACGGCCCGGGAACGTATCCGCGAGCGGTACCGCCAGGCCAAGCAGGACATCGCGACCATGGGCGATGCGCCGAGCATTCCCAGGGAAGCCGAGCTTTCAGCCGGCCGCTGAGGCCAGGCACGGGTTTCCCGCACGGTGCGACCGGTCCACGGACCAGAGCGGACGCACCGCGCGTTCATTATATAAGGATTAAGACGGCCGGGGATCGGTAGCCGGGGACGTGTCCCGGGCCGGTCCCCGGTCGCTCGTTTGGGGATCTTCCGGTGGCGGCGGGTCCGGTTCGGGCACACTGGTCAGGACAATGACTTGCCTGGGTCGTTCGTCCTCGCGCCGGGGATCGGTCCCGAGCAGTCGGGCCAGGGCGGCCAAGGCGGTCAGCTTGCCGTGGAGTTTGACCCGCAAGCCCTTGCCGGACTTGCCGCCGCTTTCCACGATCTCGGCCACGCAGGCCGCCTGCTCGGCGGTCAGGGCGTCCATGGGCCGCAACCGCACGCCGTCGTCGTCCCAGGTGAGAAAATCACGGATGTCGGCGAAAGCGATGCGGGCCAACTCCTCCAGCACCCGTTCCCGGCTGAGCCCGACCTGGCGCAGGCGTTCGGCCTGGGCCGCGGCAATGGCCTCGCGCACCTGGGGCAGATTTTTCAGGCGATGGCCGGCGCAATTGGCCCGGTTGGGACTGTAACCGGCCCGGATCGCGGCCGCGGCGGCATTGCCGTCGACCAGATAGTGTTCCACGAACAGGCGTTGGCGGTCCGTCAGCGCCCTGGCCGGCCGCGCCAACTTCTCGGCAGCCATCAGTGCAGCCGGATCGACGGCCCGATCCAGCGCAACAGGGCCAGGATGTCGGCCAGGGAAAGGTGGGGATTGAGGGTCAGCAGGTCGTCGAGGCTGACAGCCAGGGAATCACGACAACGCGACATGGTGCCCTCCCGGGCGTTTGGGCCGGACGCCGGGCGCCGGTCCGGTTGGACAGGGCCGGGACCTCAGGCGTCCAGGCAACGTTCCTCCAGGATGGTCAGCCGGGTGGCCTGGATTTCCACCCGTTCCTCCAGCCGGTCGAGTTCCGGCCTTGTGGGGTGGTCCCGGGCCAGTTCCAACCGGCATTCGGCCAGGGTCTTTTCGAGCAGGCGCAGACGTTCTTCGAGGCCGGTCAAGGCCGCGGCCACGTCCGCCACCCATTTGCGCACGAAAAGCAGCACCACCCCGACCAGAAACGAGCTCCAGGCGGGCAAAAGGAGCGATTCCGGCGCCATCAGCCCGCCTCCTTGCCCACGGTTGCGCCGGGACGGGCCAGCATGGGCAGGGCCCGGTCGGCCAGGTCCAGGCCTGCCTGGGAGCCGATGGCGGCCAGGGCGATGTCGACCACGGCCTGGATTTCGTCCGGGGTAAGCCCCATGCCCCATTTGCGGTTGAGGGCCACGGCCACGATGGCCAGGCAGGCCATGACCAGTTTGCGCGAGGCGAGCCTGTTCATGTCAGGCCACTCCCGGTTCGGCCAGGATGGGCGCCGTGCCGGGCCGGCCGCAAAACGGGCAGCGTTGCGGGCTGGCCAGGACGACCCGCCAGGCCGAGCCGACAAACACCGTGCCGCAATGGGGGCAGGCCCGGTAGACCCGGTCGGAAATGAAACACAGGCTCCCGTCCTCGGCCACGTTGACGAAGCCGGCCAGNAGCGCGCCATGNAGGTCGCCNGGTTGGCAAGAAGCGGTGGTGGTATCCGTATGCATGTCACACCTTCCTTGCCTCCGACAGGACCATGAAAGGGGGACACCGACCAGCCAGAGCCTGTCACAAGGAGCGGCGGCGCCAAGGGCGCGGATCGGCTTGACCTTTCCGGATGGGGCGTTATATTGGCTGGTGATCATGGTTCCCGATGCCTGATCCTGCAGCCGGTTACCGGACGCCACCCTGTCGCGGCCACCGATAACCGCCCGGGAAGTCGCCCACCGGTCAGCCGGCTGGGAGAAGGAAGTCGCGCGATAACCGGGCCCTGCCGCGTGTATCCCGCCTGCCAAGGAGTACCATGCGGATCAGTAAATTCGCCATTCCCGAAATCATCTTCGGTCGGGGGAGCATCGTCCATTTGGCTTCCTGCGCCAAACGACTGGGGGGACGCCGCGTGCTCCTGGTCACGGATCAGGGCTTGGTCGGTGCCGGCTGGGTGGACCGCATCATGGAAATCCTGCGGGACAACGGCCTGGAATGGGTGTTTTACGACGCCGTCAACTCCAATCCCCGCGACTATCAGATCCACGAAGGNGCGGCCNTGTANGCCCAGGAACGGGCCGANGTCATCATCGGCCTCGGCGGCGGCAGNCCCATGGACGCGGCCAAGGGCATTGCCACCATCATCGGCAACGGCGGCCGCATCAACGACTACGAGGGCGCCAACCGCATCATGCGGCCCCTGCCCCCCATGATCTTTCTGCCCACCACCGCCGGTTCGGGCTCGGACATCTCCCAGTTCTGCATCATCACCGACGTGGAACGGCGCCTCAAGATGTCCATCATCAGCCGGTCCCTGGTGCCCAACATTTCCATCATCGATCCGCTGGTCCTGCTCACCAAAAGCGAAGAACTCATCATCGCCTCGGCCATCGACGCCTTTGCCCACGCCGTGGAATCCTACCTGTCGCTGCTCTCCTCGCCGTTTACCGAGCACCAGGCCTTAAAGGCCATGCGGCTGATCATCGAGAACCTCACGCCGGCCATCGAAAACCGCTCCATCGAGGCCATGGAGAACCTGTCCATCGCGGCCACGGCCGCGGGCATGTCCTTTTCCAACGCCGGCCTCGGCATCGGCCATTCCCTGGCCCACTCCCTGGGCGGCCGCTANGANGTGCTCCACGGNCTGGTCCACCCCATCGTGCTGCCGGCGGTCATGCGGTTCAATCTCTCGACGAGCGTGGACAAGCTGGCCACCATCGGCCGCATCGTCTGCGGACCGAAGATGTGCTCGGCCGAGTACATCGCCCGGGCCGGCATCAGCTGGCTGGAACGCTTTTTCGCCGATTTGGGGGTGCCGGTGCGCCTGCGCGACATCCTGCCCGACCGGGATTGCCTGGAAATCATCGCCAAGGCCGCGGTCAACGACGCCTGCACCCTGACCAATCCCAGACCAGCCAGTTGGGAGGCGCTGCTCGGCGTCTGTCAGGAGGCCTGGTAATGCCGTGGCGGGCGCCTTCCCTGGAAGACCTCATCGGCATCGAACATGGCAAGCTCGGTTTTTTCCAGGAGCTGCGCCAGACCATCGAGGCCCTGAAGGACGCCAATGCCCAGTCCGAACAGCGGCGCCGGGAAATCGCCGCCATTCTCGACGGCATCACCGACCTCATGATGGTGCTCGGACCGGACCTGCGCATCCTGTCCGTGAACCACGTCTTTCGCCAGACCTTCCCCGACCAGGTCCCGGAAGGGAAATACTGCTACCAGATCTTTCGCGGCGAGGACAAACCCTGCCCCGACTGCCCGGCCCAGAAGTCCCGCGCCACCGGCTCCATCTGCCGCGAGACNGGGATTTTCAAGATCCGGGGACGCAANGTTCAGTTCGCCATGATCGCCTCGCCCATCCACCATCCCGATGATCCGGAAACCCACATCCTCGTGTTCAAGCGCGATGTGACCCGGGAAAAGGACTATCAGGCCAAGTTCTACCAGGCGGAAAAGATGGCCACCATCGGCATGCTGGCCACGGGCGTGGCCCACGAGGTCAACAACCCCCTGACCGCCATCTTCGGGTTCGCCGAGGGCCTGCGCCGCCGGTTGCCGGCCATGCGCGAGGCCGTGGACCCCCGGGTCATGGAGGATGTGGACGACTATGTGAACACCATCCTGCGCGAGTGCCGCCGCTGCCAGGACATCGTCACCACCCTGCTCACCTTCAGCCGGCACAAGAGCATGAGCTTTTCCCCGGTGAGCTTAAACGCCGTGGTGGGCGACACGCTGAAGCTTTTGCGCAGCCATCTCAAACAGCGCAGCCAGGCCAAGATCTCCGTCCACATGGACCTGTGCGAGGACCTGCCCAAGGTCAACGGCGACGAGCGCCAGATCAAGCAGGTCATGCTCAATCTCCTCGTCAACGCCATGGATGCCATCACCGGACCGGGGCGCATCGTCATCACCACCTTCCAGTCCGAAGAGGACATGGTCTGCCTGCGGGTGGAGGATTCGGGCTGCGGCATCCCCAAAGAGAACATGGACAAGCTCTTCGAGCCTTTTTTCACCACCAAACGGGCGGGCAAGGGCATGGGCATCGGGCTGTCCACCTGCATGTCCATCGTCGAGAAGCACCACGGCCAGATCCAGGTGAAAAGCCAGCCTGGCCAGGGCGCCTCCTTTACCGTGAAACTGCCCGTCAATCTGGAAACACACCGTGACTAGCGCCTACAGCGTCCTTGTGGTCGATGATGAGCCTTCCATCGGCAAGCTCCTGAAAAAAGAGCTGTCCTCGCCGGCGCGGTCGATCCAGACCGCCGAAACCGCCCACCAGGCCCGGGAGATGTTGCGCCGCTCCATCTTCGAGGTGGTGATTCTGGACCTGCGCCTACCGGACGCCGACGGCCTGGACCTGCTGGTCGAGGTGCGCCAGCACCTGCCCGACGTCGAGGTCATCATCATCACCGGCCACGGCAACATCGACAGCGCCGTGGAAGCCATGAAGCTCGGTGCCTACGACTACATCACCAAGCCGTTCAATCTGGAAGAACTCGAACTCATCGTGGAGCGGGCCTACCAGCGGGCCTGCCTGCGTTTCGAGAACCGCCAGCTCAAGCATACCCAGAACCAGGACAAGCCCCAGCAGATCGTGGGCAATTCCGCGGCGGTCAAGCAGATCCGCTTCCTGATCGACAAGGTGGCGCCAACCGAGGTGCCGGTGCTCATCACCGGCGAATCCGGCGCCGGCAAGGAAGTGGCGGCCACGGCCATCCAGGCCCGGTCCAAGCGGGCGGACAAACCCTATGTCATCAAGAACTGCGCCACGCTCCAAAAGGAGCTGGCCGCTCGGAACTGTTCGGCTACGTCAAGGGCTCGTTCACCGGGGCCACCGAGAACCGCGAAGGCCTCATGACCTTCGCCAACAAGGGCACCATGTTCCTGGACGAGATCGGCGAACTGCCCCTCGAGGTCCAGGCTTCGCTGCTGCGCACCCTGGAAAACAAGACCTACCGCCGGGTCGGCGACAAGGATGAGCGCACCACCGACATCCGGCTGATTTTCGCCACCAACCGCAACTTGGCCAAGGAGGTGGAGGCCGGTCGGTTCCACGAGGCCCTCTACCACCGCATCAACGTCTTCAACATCGAGCTGCCGCCCCTGCGGGAGCGCAAGGAAGACATCCCCCTGCTCGTGGACTATTTCCTGGGCCGACTCCAGGGCGGGGGCAGCTATCGCGTCTCGGACCGGGCCATGGGTTGCCTGATCAACTACCACTGGCCGGGCAACATCCGCGAGCTGCGCAACGTCATCGAGCGCGGCGTGATCCTGTCCGAGGCCGGGGTGATCACCGAAAACGCCCTGCCCCGGGAGCTGTCCGTCAAGGCCGAGGGGGAAAACGATTTCCTGTCCCTGGAGGCCGTGGAGCGCGAGCATATCGCCAAGGTGTTGACCTGCTTCGGCAACAATCGCACCCTGGCCGCCTCGGCCCTGGGCATCAGCCGCAAGACGCTGTACCGGAAGATCCGCGAATACGACATCATGTGACCCACCGAAAACGGGTTTTGTAGCAAAATGAAACAGAGGACAGGCCAGTGTTCCGAAGTGGCGCACTTGGTCACGATTTTTTTGTATTCTTGTCAAATTTTGTTGCAACGCCCTAGCGAGCTCTTTCTTTTTTCTTCTACGAATTCAATACACTAGTCATCACCAGCCCGTTTGAGGCGAAACACGCATTTCCTTGGCGCAGGGACTCTCCGGCGCGCGTTTTCCACCCGTCCGGTATGCATCTTGCTGTTATTGGCACGGTGTATTCCCGTCGCGTGATATCGGGGGATGTCCACCGGATCGGCGGCGGATAAATTCGGCGACGCCGCGGTTTGCGTTCCCCGCCCGGAAGCCGCCCGGCGTGCCGCTTGTGAGGAGCGCGCCATGTCATGCCGTCGGATTCCGATGCTCCTGGCAGCCCTGTGGGGCTGCGTCTGTTTTTGTGCAGTGTTCCCTTTTGAAACACGTGCCGGTGAGGTGCACTATGTTGGCAGCAAGGTCTGCGCCGGCTGCCATGCGGATCAGTACGCGGCCTTTATCAAGTATTCCAAGAAAGCCCATTCCTCCAAGAGCGTGCGTCTCATGGCCAAGGGCCTGACGCCGGAGGAACTGACGGGCTGCTACGGCTGCCACACCACGGGCTATGGCAAGCCGGGCGGTTTCACGAGCTTTGCGGACACGCCCCAGCTGGCCGATGCCGGCTGCGAGGTCTGCCACGGTCCGGGCTCGGCCCACACCGAATCAGGTGATCCTACCGCCATCAAGGGCAAGCTGACCATTGCCGACTGTGAGGGGTGCCACAACGCCTCGCGGGTCCGGGCCTTTGGGTACAAGCCATTGCTGCGCGCCGGAGCCCACTAGGGGGAATGTCCGGGAGCGACGCACGCGTTTTCGGGGCCCTTTGGGCCAGCAACCGCGGCAACGCCCCCCCCATTTACGCACGCGAGAGACGGCGACCCGCGCCGCGCGACACGATCCAAGCGGGCTGGAGGCTTTTATGTCCAAGCGCAACAGTTCCCTGGGTACCAAGGTGCTCGGTCTGGTCTCCCTGGTAACGGTTCTGACCCTGGCCGGTCTGTTCGCGGCCAATGCCTTATGGCAACGGGGCATGTCCATGGACATCACCCGCGAAGCGGCCCAACGCTCGGCCGAACTGGTCGAGCTGCTCGTCAACGAACCCATGATGGTCGGCGACAACGAGGGCACCGTGGCCCAGTTCGCCAAGATTGCGGCCAGCCATGAGACCTCCAAGGCCTTCATGGTCGATTTCAAGGGCAACGTGACCTACGGCACGGATACGACCCTGCTGCGCAAGCCCCTGGGCGAGAGCCTGGGCAACGCCACGGTGGACGGCCTGCTCGGCCAGGCGTTGCAAGGGGCGAAAAACGGCGAGATCCTGGAAACCGTGGCCGGCATTCCCTCCTTCGTCACGGTGCGGGCGGTGAAGAACGCGCCGGAATGCCACCATTGCCACGGCTCCAGTCGCGCGGTCCTGGGCGCNTTGGTCACCCTCGAGGACGTCGGCCCGGCCATGACCTCNCTCAAGGCGGCCCAGACCCGCAACGCCNTGCTGTCTCTCGTCGGGCTGGCCGTGCTGCTCGGNACCCTGTGGGTGTTCATGAAGCGCGGCATCCTCGACCGACTCTCGTTTCTGTCCTCCCACAGCGACCGCATTGCCAATGGGGAAATGGACGCCTGCCTGGAAATCCACTCCCGGGTGAACCAACGCTCCAAGGGTGGCCGCGTCGATGAGATCACCGCCCTGGGGAACACCCTGTGCACCCTGGTGGACAACCTGAAGCTCAAGATCCAGGAGGCCGATCAGAAAAGCCAGGAGGCCCAGGAAGAGGCGGATCGGGCCGGTACCTGCCTGGCCGAGGCCGAAACGGCCCGGGAAGCAGCCTTGGCCGCCCGGCGGGAAGGGGCTGTCCAGGCCGCCAAGACCCTGGAAGGGGTGCTCACGCATTTTGGGCAGCGCTTCGGAAGCCCTGGCCAACCAGGTTCGCCAGGCCAGCCAGGGGGCCGGGTCCCAGAAGGACGCGGCCGCCGAGACGTCCATGGCCATCAATGAAATGAACACCGTGGTGCTGGAGGTGGCGAAAAACGCCTCCCTGGCCGCGAACACGGCCGCCGATGCCCGGCGTCAGGCGACCGAGGGCTCCACCACGGTCCTCGAACTCGTGGCCTGCATCGGCCGGGTGCGCGACAAGGCCGATTCCCTGCGCCAGGACATGACCGCCCTCGGCAAGGAAGCCCAAGGTATCGGCGCCATCATCAGCGTGATTTCCGACATTGCCGACCAGACCAACCTGCTGGCCTTAAACGCCGCCATCGAGGCGGCCCGGGCCGGCGAAGCCGGCCGGGGCTTTGCCGTGGTGGCCGACGAGGTCAGAAAGCTCGCCGAAAAGACCATGAGCGCCACCAAGGAAGTGGAGAACGCCATTACCGGCATCCAGCACGGCACGACCCGCCACGTGACCAGCGTCAAGGAGGCGGCCGAAGCCATCGAGGAAGCCTCGGGCTTGGCCAAGCGGTCGGGGGACGCCCTGGAAGGCATTGTCCGGCTGGTGACCGCCTCCTCGGACCAGGTTCAGGCCATTGCCGCGGCCGCCGAGCAGCAATCGGCCACCAGCGAGGAAATGAGCCGGGCCGTGGAATCGATCAGCCGCATTTCCCAGGACACGGCCGAGGCCATGGAGGCTTCGGATGCGGCCGTGTCCGATCTGGTGCGGGAATCGGAGAATCTGCAACGGTTGATCGACGAGATGCTGGCCTAGACGCCGGAGATGCGGCCAGGAGCGGCTGTCAGCGCGCCCTCCGCTCGATCCGTGCGGAGGCTCGGGAAAGGCGCTGCCATTTTTCGGACCCGGCGCGGCGCCGCGACGGTGGATGCGTCAGGGTCGGGCAGGAGCGGGTGCCGGTTGGCACCCGCTCTTTTTTGGGGGCCCGCCCGGGAAAAAACGACGCATCCGGCGTTGCGGTTTGCGGGCGTGGGTCAAAGAGCGCCACTTCGATCTTCCTGCCCATATCTTCTTGTTCCATTCCGCAGGGAGAGGAGCATTTTGACCCATCTGTTCCCGCTGGCTAGCGCACTTTGTCTTAGTGTCCACAATATGCTGATTTTATTTGTTTTAGAAAAACACTCTTCTTTTCCAATCCGCCCAGTTGGGGCCAACCGTCTCCCCCTGGCCCCANTCGCCGTGAGGCTTGTTCTAGNCANTTTTTATATCATNTTGTTTTTCAAAGTCTTTTTTTCATGGCTCGGTTTTTGCTCAAAGGGGGGTGAGTTTTCAAGCAAAGGGCGAAGGCCATGGAATGTCAGACGCGAATGCCGTCACCGAGCCACCGAGATTGTGAAAATAATCACAATCTCATTTCCATTCCAGGCCGGATAGCGGGTGCACGTCCGTCCGCACGGGGAGCAATGTCTTTCGCGGATGGAAAGCAGAGAAACTGAGTATTGGAACTTTAAAATGCCACAAGGAGAGGTGCTTCCGTATGCAAAACTCAACTTGTCAAGCGACAGGCGAGTGCAGGATGCCGGACCACGCCGTACTGCCGCAGACGCAGTATCGGGAAGTTGTCCAGTTCATCGAATCCCTTCCCCAAAAGGAAGGCCATTTGGTCACCGTGCTGCATAAAGCACAGAGTGTTTTCGGTTACCTGCCCATCGAAGTGCAGCAGTTCGTCGCCGACTACATGGAAGTCCCCCTGTCCCAGGTGTACGGCGTCGTCAGCTTCTACACCTTCTTCACCATGGTCCCCAAGGGCAAGTTCCCCATTTCCATCTGCATGGGCACGGCTTGCTTCGTCAAGGGCGCGGACAAGGTGGTCCATGCCTTCAAGGAGCAGCTGAAGATCGATATCGGCGACGTGACCCCGGACGGCAAGTTCTCCATTGACACGTTGCGGTGCGTGGGCGGTTGCGCCCTGGCTCCCATCGTCATGGTCGGCGAGAAGGTTTACGGCAACGTCACCCCGGGTCAGGTCAAGAAGATCCTGGCCGATTTCTAGCCAGCCAAGGAGCAACCCATGAGCACCATAACCTCTCTGGAAGCCCTCAAGGCCAAGCGGCAGGAACTGTTGGACCGGGCCGCGGCCAAGAAAAGCAAGACCGTCATCAACGTCTCTCTGGCTACCTGCTCCATCGCCGCCGGCGGCAAGGTCGCGATGGATGCCATGCAGGACGAAGTGGCCAAAAACGGCGTCACCGGCGTGGAATTCATGCAGTCCGGCTGCATGACTTACTGCTTTGCCGAGCCCACCGTGGAGATCACCCTTCCGGGCAAGGATCCGGTGGTTTTCGGCAACGTTGACGAGGCCAAGGCCAGGACGCTGATCACCGAGTACGTCATGAAGGGCGAACCGGTCGAGGGAATCATCCCTGTGAACTACGAACGGGTAGTCCTGTAAACCCATCGGGAGACGACGATATGGCAGCGACGACGACCGTGAATAAGCAACTTCGGATCGCCACCCGCAACTGCGGCTTTATCGATCCCGAGAGCATCGACGATTACATTGCCCTGCGCGGCTACGAGGCCCTGGCCAAAGTCCTGACCATGACCTCGGCCGACGTGGTGGAACTCGTGAAAAAATCCGGGCTGCGTGGCCGTGGCGGCGGTGGTTTCCCCACCGGCGTCAAATGGGGCATCGCCCTGGCCAACCAGGCCGACCAGAAATACATGGTCTGCAACGCCGACGAAGGTGACCCGGGCGCGTTCATGGACCGCGCCGTGCTCGAAGGCGACCCCCACTCCGTGGTCGAGGCCATGGCCATCGGCGGCTACGCCATCGGCGCCACCAAGGGCACGGTCTACATCCGGGCCGAATATCCGCTGGCCATCAAGCGCCTGCGCAAGGCCATCGAAGACGCCCGCGGCTACGGCCTGCTCGGCAAGAACATTTTCGGTTCGGGCTTCGATTTCGACATCGAACTCAAGTACGGCGCCGGCGCCTTCGTCTGCGGCGAAGAAACCGCCCTGATCAAGTCCATGGAAGGCAAGCGCGGCGAGCCCGTGACCAAGCCGCCCTTCCCGGCCCAGTCCGGCTATTGGGAAAAGCCCACCATCGTCAATAACGTCGAGACCTTCGCCAACATCCCGGCCATCATCATCAAGGGCGCCGACTGGTTCTCCTCCATCGGCACCGCCACCTCCAAGGGCACCAAGGTGTTCGCCCTGGCCGGTAAGATCACCAACGTGGGTCTGATCGAAGTGCCCATGGGCACCACGCTGCGCGAAGTCATCTTCGACATCGGCGGCGGTTGCCCCGACGGCAAGAAGTTCAAGGCCGTGCAGACCGGTGGACCTTCCGGTGGCGCCCTGTCCTACAAGGACCTGGACGTGGCCATCGACTACGAGTCCCTGATCGCCCGCAAGTCCATGATGGGCTCCGGCGGCATGGTCGTCATGGACGAGGATTCCTGCATGGTCTCCGTGGCCAAGTTCTTCCTGGACTTCACCATGGACGAGACCTGCGGCAAGTGCACCCCCTGCCGCATCGGTTCCAAGCGCCTCTACGAGCTGCTCGACAAGATCACCAAGGGCAAGGGCGTTCCGGCCGACCTCGANCGGCTCAAGACNCTGGCCATGGCCATCAAGGACACCGCCCTGTGCGGCCTGGGCCAGACCATGCCCAACCCGATCCTGTCCACCATGGATACGTTCGCCGACGAGTATGCCGCGCACATCAACGACAAGAAGTGTCCCGCCCATGTGTGCACGGCCATGCTGACCTATACCATTGATCCCAAGAAGTGCACCGGCTGTACGCTGTGCTCCAAGGTCTGCCCGGTGGAGTGCATTTCCGGCACGAAGAAGGAACCGCACACCATCGACAAGACCAAGTGTATCAAGTGCGGCGCCTGCTACGACAAGTGCAAATTCGACGCGATTATCAAGCAATAAGGATCAAGGAGGTCCGCAATGTCCATGCTGACAATAACCATAGACGGCAAGACGACGTCCGTGCCGGCGGGCAGCACCATTCTGGATGCCGCCAAGAAGCTGGATATCGACATTCCGACCCTGTGCTACTTCAACCTCGAGGAACTGGCCTACAATAATAAGGCCGCTTCCTGCCGCGTGTGCGTGGTCGAGGTCGAAGGCCGCCGCAATCTGGCTCCGGCCTGCGCCACCCCGGTCACCGACGGCATGGTGGTCAAGTCCAACACCCTGCGCGTGCTCAATGCCCGCCGCACCGTGCTGGAACTCATGCTCTCCGACCACCCCAAGGACTGCCTCACCTGCGCCAAATCCGGCGAGTGCGAGCTGCAGAAGCTGGCCGAGAAGTTCGGCATCCGTGAGACCCCGTATGACGGCGGCGAAATGTCCCACTACCGCAAGGACATCTCCCCCTCCATCATCCGGGATATGGACAAGTGCATCATGTGTCGCCGTTGCGAGACCATGTGCCGCGACGTCCAGACCTGCAGCGTGCTGTCCGGCGTCAACCGCGGTTTCACCGCCGTGGTCGCCCCGGCCTTCGAGATGAACCTGGCCGATTCCGTGTGCACCAACTGCGGTCAGTGCGTGGCCGTGTGCCCGGTGGGCGCCCTGGTCGAGCACGACAACAGCTGGGATGTCATCGACGCCCTGGCCGATCCGGACAAGGTCGTCGTGGTCCAGACCGCCCCGGCCGTGCGCGCCGCCCTGGGCGAGGACCTGGGCATGGAGCCCGGCCAGTCCTACACCGGCAAGATGGCCGCTGCCCTGCGTCGCATGGGCTTCGACCATGTCTTCGACACCGACTTCGCCGCCGACCTGACCATCATGGAGGAAGGTACGGAGTTCCTGGATCGTCTGACCCGCTTCCTGGGCGGCGACAAGACGGCCAAGCTCCCCATCCTCACCTCCTGCTGCCCGGGCTGGATCAAGTTCTTCGAGCACAACTTCCAGGATATGCTCGACGTGCCTTCCTCGGCCAAGTCGCCCCAGCAGATGTTCGGCGCCATTGCCAAGAGCTACTACGCCGACCTGCTCGGTATCCCCCGCGAAAAGCTGGTGGTGGTCTCGGTCATGCCCTGCCTGGCCAAGAAGTTCGAGCGCGCCCGTCCGGAATTCTCCGTTGACGGTAACCCGGACGTCGACATCGTCATCTCCACCCGCGAGCTCGCTCGCCTGATCAAGCTCATGAACATCGACTTCGCCGGCCTGCCGGACGAGGACTTCGATGCTCCGCTCGGCGCCTCCACCGGCGCGGCCCCGATCTTCGGTGCCACCGGCGGCGTCATCGAGGCGGCCCTGCGGACCGCTTACGAGCTGGCCACGGGCGAGACCCTGGAAAAGGTCGACTTCGAGTGCGTGCGCGGCCTCGAAGGCGTGAAAAAGGCCACGGTCAAGGTCGGTGACAACGAACTGGTCATCGGCGTGGCCCACGGTCTGGGCAATGCCCGCAAGCTGCTTGAGCGCGTGCGCGCCGGCGAGACCTTCCATGCCATCGAAGTCATGGCCTGCCCCGGTGGCTGCATCGGTGGCGGCGGTCAGCCCTACCACCATGGCAACATGGAGCTGCTCAAGCTGCGCACCAAGGTCCTCTACGACGAAGATGCCGGCAAGCCGCTGCGCAAGTCGCATCAGAACCCGTACATCATCGAGCTCTACGAGAAGTATCTGGGCAAGCCGCTGTCCGAAAAGTCGCATCACCTGCTGCACACCCACTACTTCAAGCGCCAGAGCCTGTAACAAATACCGAGCCGCGCGGACCCCATTTCGCGCCCAACCCCTAAACCCCTGGGCCAGGGAGGCTACCCCGCCTCCCCGGCCCGGAGGGCTCCGCAAGAAGAAGCGGGCAACCGCCACCCTTTCGGAGTGACAACCGTGCACGCGTGATCTTTGTCATCAATCGTGCTACCTAAGCCGCCGCAGCGTCGGTCGGGGAGGACGGGTGGTCCGTTCCCTCGGCCGGTGCAAACGAGGTCGCCATTCGGGGAGCCAGCTTCATGCGTCAGGAAAGCGATGCCCTGGGAGTGAGGCTGCTCCCCGAGGGCGCCTTGTTCGGCATCCATGCCCTTCGGGCTTCGGAAAATTTCCCCATATCCGGTTACGCCATCTTCCCGGAATTCATTGTCGCCTTTGCCCAGGTCAAGGCGGCCTGCGCCCTGGCCAACCAGGAAACCGGCCACCTCGATCCCGGCCGGGCCGAGGCCATCGTGGGCGCCTGCCGGGAGATCATTGCGGGCCAACACCACGAGGCCATCATCGTGGACCCGTTCCAGGGCGGAGCCGGCACCTCCCTCAATATGAACGTCAACGAGGTGGTGGCCAACCGGGCCTTGCAACTGCTCGGCCATGCTCCGGGCGACTACGACGTTCTCTCGCCCCTGGCCCACGTCAACCTGCACCAGTCCACCAACGACACCTATCCCACGGCCTTGCGCGTGGCCGCGCTCACCTTGCTCAAGGATCTGGAAGCCACGACCTCCCGGCTCCAGGAGGCCTTCCAGGAAAAGGAAGCCGCCTTTGCCCACGTGGTCAAGGTAGGCCGCACCGAGCTCATGGACGCCGTGCCCATGACCCTTGGCATGGAGTTCGGCGCCTATGCCGAAGCCATTGCCCGGGATCGCTGGCGCATCTTCAAGTGCCGCGAGCGCATCAAGCAGGTGGGGCTTGGCGGCACGGCCATCGGCACCGGCCTTGGCGCGCCGCGCCGGTTCATTTTCCGGGCCGCCGAACACCTGCGCAACCTGACCGGCCTGCCCGTGTCCCGGGCCGAGAACTGCATCGACAACACGGCCAACGCCGATCCGTTCGTCGAAGTCTCGGGCATGCTCGCCGCCCTGGCCGCCAATCTGCTCAAGATTTCCTCGGACCTGCGCCTTTTGGCCAGCGGTCCCGGGGCCGGACTGGCCGAGATCACCCTGCCCGCGCTCCAGGCCGGGTCGTCGATCATGCCCGGCAAGGTCAATCCCGTGATCCCCGAGTGCCTGGGCCAGGTGGCGCTTCGGGTCATGGCCAACCACCAGGCCCTGACCCTGTCCGCCTCCCTTGGGCAGCTCGAACTCAACCAGTACCTGCCGCTTCTGGCCCACTCCCTGCTCGAATCCCTGCGCCTGCTGCGCCAGGGCACTTCCGTCCTGGCCGAGCGCTGCGTGGCCGGCATCACGGCCAACGAGAACCGCTGCCAGGAACTGGTGCGCAAAAGCCATGCCCTGGCCACGGTCCTGGTACCGGCCCTGGGCTACGAGACCGTGTCCCGGCTCATGGCCGAGTCCGAGGCGGCCGGTGTGCCCTTTGCCGACCACCTGGCCGAACGCGGCATCTGCTCCCGGGAGATCGCCGCCGAACTGCTCTCGCCGAAGCGGATGCGCAAG
>JGI20225J20221_1001986_pt1 | contig 33496 bp, 37 predicted proteins | sample BioMet4_FD_20221 | JGI IMG/M metagenome (IMG submission 20221)
CGTTAATATTTATTATACTTTGTCCGAGTTGTAGAATTTAATTCCACAACCTCGGGACAAAAATACAATAAAAGTAACTCGTTATAGAATTATCCAACTTGATATTTATACTTCCTTACGCGGTTATTATAAAACTAAATTAGTAGTTTACTCTGATGAAATGCGTGTAAAAAAATTCTTAAACTTTGATAACGGCAATGACGAGGAGTGAAAAAACAACTTCTCCTTATTTTAATAATGACTCAATAAACTCTCCTTCCTGACTTTATATGAGTAATAAACCTCCATACTCTCTACGGTCTTGTAGATTTATAAAAAGCGTCGGAGTATCAACTCGTAGAGACATAAATATAGAAACAAAAGATGCATTTATAGTCCAAAATACCCGGATAGGGGCACTACAACTTCTAGGCAGAGGACAAATTTTCTTAAATCGTTACAGTAACTTTTACTACGTTTCCCATTAAATTTTGGCTCCTGCATAGAGGGTAACGTTGGACGACATAAGAGAGGATATTCCTATTGGATTTAAATATTAGCAAACTAATATAGATAGTGGCAAAGGTTTTTTTGATTAACTTTGGCTTAATTGATTTTTATGGTTTCCGTCGTCAATAAAAGAGCAACTGACGTTACTTATAACTTTGAAGAAACTTATCCAGGTAATAAGTAACGACTGCAACTCCTGCGATATTTGGTAAAAAGGCACCCAAATCCTTGTCCTATTACACTAACCCTTGTATCGATTACTATGATCATGGGATTCTTCTTACTAGACACCTGAGTGCTTCTTGGATCTTTTTCTAAATCAATATTGATATATGTATTGTCCCATTTACTTATTTTCTGAGTTCCGAAATCAACTATAAATCCTGGCCAGAATAAAATATTCCAGAGAGTTGTTGGATTAAATGTAGATTCCAGCAATAGAGGAGATGGTCTGTAGCCTTCTTTCTTGGCTATCAAGGTTTTGCTCTCTACCTTTTTCTTAATTCTTACCGTTACCATCTTTGATTCACCAATTTCGGCAATTTTTATATTGGTATAGGTGTCGTAAATTTTAGTTCCTTCTGGTCCTGCAAATGTGATGCTTTGGTCAGAACTAGTGAATAGTGTGCAGCATGATGGCAATAATGCACATGAAATGAATAGCAATAATATTTTCTTCATAATTTAAAATTGTTTTCAGATAATCTATAGTGCGTTGTAAAAATGATATAAAATATTTTCCATACAAAAGTAGGTTATATGAATAACAATTGCAATAATATAGAGTAGTATTATTTTTACAATGCAATAATATTTGTCTCCATGGTGCGTAAATCAATGGTCCACAGCTTGCCGTCGAGTAGTTCGCCGTATCCGCAGATTAGCTTTATGACCTCCGATGCTTCTACGCTTCCTGTTACGGCCGGTGTTATGCCCATAACGCCTTTGGAAAGTGGAGGCATGGCCAGCATCTCTTCTTCATCGGGGAAAAGATCACGGTATGTCTTTCCGCTTTTGTGATTGAAAACCGAGACTTGTCCCTGCAGACCGAATATTGCTCCGTACACATACGGCTTGCCAAGCTTTACACAAGTATCATTGATTAAATATCGGGTAGGGAAGTTGTCGCATCCGTCTATTACAAGATCGTATTTGCTGATAATCTCATCGGCATTTTCTTTTGTCAACTTGTACGGATAGGATTGGATGTTTACTTCTCTGTTTAAAGCGCTAAGTCTTTTATGGGCGCATTCTACTTTTATGAAGTCAAGTTCTGCTTCTGTATAGAGCACTTGTCGTTGCAGATTGGTAAGGCTCACAATATCACTATCCATTATCCCCAGTGTTCCTATCCCGGCTGCTGTAAGATAAAGAGCGATTGGAGAGCCTAAACCGCCTACACCCACTAATAAAACTGAAGCTTTTCTAAGCTTTTCCTGACCATCNTCGCCNATTTCGGGNAGCATTGTTTGTCTGTCGTATCTCATGTAAATATAATTAGTTATTTATATAATAACAGAATCTTACTCTTCTCCATTATTTATTGAAGCTCAGTTCTGTCCATTATCTCTTGTTCTTAATATATTGGGCAATTTGTAAAGCAGCGAAATCTTTATCTCCCAGATATTTCTGGAAACATAGTTGTGTCTGCTATCTCTTGTTCTTAATAAATTGGACAATCTGTAAAGCTGTAAAATCTCTATTTCCTCAATATCTCAGTAAGATTAGCTCAGTCTGTTATATCTTGCCTTTAATATATAGGGCTATTTATAAAATGACAAAATCTATCTCCCCCTTAATATTTCGGAATGTATAGTCTTGTCCATTATCTCTTGTTCATATAAATAGGGCTATTTGTTATTTGGCAGATAATCTGTCTTTGCAGGTATTTAAAGATTCCCTGCTTAATTCGTTGCATCTTATCTTTATGTACTTTATAATCTATCAAACTATAGTCTAGCTATATTCCAAAATATATCAGGAAACTTAGCTTGTCCAGCTTAGCTCATTGCTCGATTCATTGTTTGTACAAATAATGAACTCTCCCTAATTTTCCTTGTTTTAAGGAAGATTAGGGATGAGTTCATTGGGTTACATATATAGTTATAATTTCTCGTTCGCTGCTTATAGGAATTAAAACAGTTAATCCATCAAGTTACATAATACAGAATTATAATTATCTGTCAAATGCCTGATCCCAGTCCTTCCAGACTGGTTCACGGCCTATCTGTTTCAAGTCCTTTTCAACCTGCGCGGCTGTGCGACTATCATTGATGGCAAACTGCTCCAAGGCTTGCGGATAGGTGTAGTAGCCTCCCGGTTCTGTCTTACTTTCGGCACTCATTGTAGTTACGCCAAGCGTTGCCATGTTGTTGCGCATTTCTGCACTCTCGCGAGTTGAGTAGGAGATGTCCACATCATGATCGAAGATACGGAAAGCAAAAGTGAGCTGTGCCAGTTCACGGTCGCTCATAACAACATTGGGCTGAAAATGGCCTTCGGACGGACGCATACGCGGGAAGTTTACGCTGTACTTTGTCTTCCAGTAATTCTTTTGCAGATACCTTAAGTGGTGAGCCATCATGGTAACATCCGTACGCCATTCCTCAAGACCAATCAACACGCCCATACCAATTTTATGAACTCCGGCTTGTCCCATACGATCGAATCCGTTTACCCTCCAGTCGAACTTCGATTTCATCCCTTTCGGATGGTAGATGTTGTAATTCGCCTTGTTATACGTCTCCTGAAAACAGATAACACCGTTGAGGCCCGAATGCGTTAAGCGTTCATACTCCTCAGCTTTGAGTGGCATAACCTCTATCTGAAGATTGGAGAAATAAGGTTTGGCTAGCTGAAGAGCCCTTTCTATATAAGGTACTCCTGCGGCTGCCGGATTTTCTCCCGTAACAAGCAGTAGATTCTCAAACGGAGCCAGCTTTTTGATTGCTTTGTACTCGTTCACAATTTCCTCTTCCGTAAGAATAACACGAGCAATGGGGTTATTGTGCTGGAATCCGCAGTAGATGCAATGGTTGGTGCATGAGTTGGTTATGTAGAGCGGCACAAACATGGATATGGTTTTGCCAAAACGCTGTAAGGTATATTGGCGACTCAGCTGAGCCATCACCTCCAGGTATGGTTCGGCAGCCGGNGAAATCAACGCCATGAAATCGTTCACATCTAAGTGTTCTTTGCCAAGCGCACGTTCCACATCGGCGGANGTCTTNGAATAAATGGCTCTTGTAGAGTCTTCCCATGAAATTTTAGCTAATTCATCTGAAAACATTTCCTTTTATATTTTTTGTAGCCTGTACAAAAGAATGCAATCTTTTGTACAGAAGAATTAATTGTTTTGTACAGAAGAAAACAATCTTTTGTACAAGATATTTTTAACCATTCCCGAATGGATTATTTTGCACAAGCATTCAGGTCGTGAGACAGGCGCATGGCGCAGAAGTTAGGGCCGCACATAGTGCAGTATTCACCATCTTCGTGAGCTCCTTGTTTGAAGTACTCCAATGCACGCTCGGGATCAAGCGAAAGATTGAACTGGTCTTTCCAACGGAAGTCGTAACGAGCCTTGCTCAGCGCATTATCGCGCACCTGTGCTCCGGGGTGACCTTTGGCCAGATCGGCGGCATGTGCTGCAATCTTGTAGGTAATCACACCCACGCGCACGTCTTCTTTGTCGGGCAATCCCAGATGCTCTTTCGGCGTAACGTAGCAAAGCATTGCTGTACCTAGCCAGGCAATCTGTGCTCCGCCAATGGCACTGGTTATATGGTCATAACCGGGAGCGATGTCGGTTGTCAATGGGCCGAGCGTGTAGAAAGGTGCTTCGTGGCAGGCAGAAATCTGTCGTTCCATATTCTCTTTGATCTTGTGCATAGGCACATGTCCCGGACCTTCAATAAAGGCTTGTACGTTGTACTTCCATGCACGTTGCACTAACTCTCCCAGTGTATCTAGTTCAGCAAACTGAGCCTCATCGTTGGCATCGTGAATGCTTCCCGGACGGAGACCATCACCCAGTGAAATCGCCACATCATATTGAGCAAGAATCTCGCAGATATCATCGAAATGATCATAAAGGAAGCTCTCCTGATTGTGAACGAGGCACCATTTAGACATGATGGAACCACCACGGGAAACGATTCCAGTGAGGCGCTTTTGAGATAGATGTACGTTGTGAAGCCTGATTCCGGCATGGATTGTAAAGTAGTCAACTCCTTGTTCACATTGCTCAATCAGCGTATCCTTGTAAATCTCCCAGGTAAGGTCTTCCACCTTGCCATCTACCTTTTCCAAAGCCTGATAAATTGGTACGGTACCAACAGGAACCGGACAGTTGCGGATAATCCATTCGCGTGTTTCGTGAATGTTTGCTCCCGTAGAAAGGTCCATCAACGTATCTCCACCCCAGCGGCAAGACCATACAGCCTTCTCCACTTCCTCTTCAATGCCCGAAGATGTGGCCGAGTTTCCAATGTTTGTGTTTATCTTCACGAGGAAATTCTTCCCGATAATCATAGGTTCAGCCTCAGGATGGTTGATGTTAGCCGGAATCACAGCCCGTCCTTCGGCAACCTCACGGCGAACAAACTCAGGCGTGATGTGCGATTCTATGCCCAACTCTGCATTATTCTGGTTCTCACGGATAGCTACGTACTCCATTTCCGGAGTAATAACGCCTTGTTTGGCATAATACATCTGAGAAATTTGCTTTCCGGCCTTTGCCCTGTAAGGTAATGCAATATGCTCGAATCGTAAAGCGTCCAGACTTTTGTCCGCACGGCGCATTCTTCCGTATTCAGAGCTAATGTCCGAGAGTTGCTCCACGTCTCCGCGCTCTTTAATCCACGATTCGCGAAGTCTGGGTAACCCTTTCTGCAGATCTATTTGCACGGAAAGATCCGTAAACGGGCCGCTGGTATCGTAAATCACCACGTCGTCATTCTTATGGAAAACCCTTTCACCGTTTACCATCTTCACAGTATCGGTCAGTTTCACTTTGCGCATGGCAACCTTGATAGGATGAATTACACCCTCCACGTATATTTTTTCGGAATTAGGGAAAGGAGTTCTTGTTATTTCACTTTTCATAATTGGGAATCTTGCGTTATTATACATTTAAAAAGCTGGTTAGCGGACTGCTTGCCTGGGCTTTAATACCTGTTGTAGCTAGTTGGGCTTCGTAAGCCATTCGTCCGGCTTCCACTGCTAGCTTGAATGCTTTGGCCATCTCCACCGGATTACCGGCAACCGCTATTGCAGTATTTACAAGTACTGCCGAAGCACCCATTTCCATAGCCTCAGCAGCATGACTTGGTGCGCCAATACCTGCATCTACAACTACAGGAATCCCGGCTTGTTCTATAATAATGCGGATAAAGTCCTTGGTCTGCAACCCTTTATTGGTACCGATAGGAGCACCCAACGGCATAACCGTAGCAGCACCTGCCTCTTCAAGTTGCTTGCAAAGCACTGGGTCTGCCTGACAATAAGGTAACACCACAAAGCCAAGCTTTACAAGCTCTTCGGTAGCCTTGAGTGTTTCCACAGAATCGGGCAATAAATAACGTGGATCGGGATGAATTTCCAGCTTCAGCCAGTTTGTTCCGAATGCCTCTCGTGCCATCTGAGCTGCGAATACAGCTTCCTCTGCATTTCTAACGCCCGATGTATTTGGCAATAGCTGAATATTAGGGTGCTTTATGTGGTTCAGCATATCATCTTCCTGATTATCCAGGTCAATACGTTTCATGGCTACAGTTACCATTTCACTTTCAGAAGCCAGGATAGCTTCTTCCATTATCTTGTTAGAATTGAATTTTCCTGTTCCCAGAAACAGGCGGGAACTGAATTCTCTTCCTGCAATTATTAATTTTTCCATTTTTATTCTTGTTTATTCGTTGTTGTCTGATAGAAAGAAGTTCTGTAATCTACGGTGAATGCTTTCCTTTCCGTGGCCTTTGGGCAGGAAATGCTCGAATTAAGAAGTAGATGCAAGCTCTCTATCAGTCTCTAATAAGTGTTACTGTTGTCTATTTTTTGAAGAATCTGCCTGGTTTCACTCACCGGATCTGTTGCCCTCAGGATAGTACCCGAGAGTGCGATACCCGATACGCCGGTCTGCATCACATCTTCTATGTCATCAGCCGTAATACCGCCAATAGCTACAACAGGTACTGATATTCCCTTTGCTGCCATCTGGCCTAGTATACCTTTGTACCCCTGCAAACCCAGTACCGGACTAAGGTTCTTCTTGGTGGTTGTGTACCTGAAAGGTCCCATACCAATGTAATCGGCTCCCGAATTCACGTGCATGCATACATCATCAAACGTATTTGCTGTTCCGCCAATAATGAAGTTCTTACCAAGAATTTTTCTGGCATTGGCAATGGGCATATCGTTCTTACCCAGATGCACTCCATCTGCTCCCAGTTTTTTCACCAACTCCACATGGTCGTCAATAATGAAAGTAGCCCCGTATTCCTTGCATAATTGCATTATGCGGACAGCCTCAGCCTCAACAACNTCGGCAGGTGCATCCTTCATGCGTAGCTGAATCCATCGACAACCGCCTTCAAGAGCCAGTCTGGCAGAATCAAAATAAGAATATCGTTCGGTGAAATGGGTGATGAATTGAAATTTTATAGCATTCATCCTCCACAAGCAGCTTTGATTATCACAATCTGATCATTCTCGTTCAGGATGAACTGATCCCATTCTGTGCGTGGAACCATTTTGTTGTTCACGGCAATTGCCACACCCGCCGAGGGAAGATTCATTGATAAAGCCATTTGCTTGATTGAAGACTGCGATTGAAGCTCTGTCTCCTTGTTGTTTACTTGAACTTTCATACTTACGTTTTTTAAGGATATGTAAATGCGTAAATACAAAAGCGTGCGGTGAGGAAAGAAATAATAAATAAGCTTTGCAACAATTCCTACGGCAGTACTAACTGCATCAGGTTCAACGGGTATAATCTCAGCCCTCCATGGGGCACCCCTTTGTCTTTACGGCTGCAAAGTAACTAAAAAAAGAATGAATAATCCTACAGTTTTCTGTTATTTTTATTTTAAGAATTGCTTGGAATAGTGATAATCTAAAAATAAATCGACTACTTTTGCGGTAAATTAATAGCTATTTCAATAGGCTGTTTCTTATTTATAATCAATCAAATGGTGTAGTTTTATGGTAATCAGAAATATTAAGGAAGAGGATAATAAAGCTTTGGCAAATATTATTCGCAAAACATTGGAGGAGTTTGGTGCCAATCATCCGGGTACAGTCTATTATGATGATGAGATAAACTATTTAAGTGAAATCTTTAAAGCCGACAAAAGCACATACTTTGTGGTTTGGGACGAGGAAAACAATAAAGTGCTTGGTGGCGGAGGTATTTATCCTACAAAAGGTTTACCGCCAGATACGGCAGAGCTGGTGAAACTCTATCTGCTTCCCGAAACAAGAGGAAAGGGAATTGGCAAACAGCTAATAGACAAATGCCTGGATTATGCCAAAGAAGCCGGTTACTCTAAAGTCTATCTTGAAAGTATGGACGAGCTAAGCGGAGCGGTTGGTTTGTACGAAAGAATGGGATTTTCGTACCTCGATGCTCCAATGGGAAATAGTGGGCATTGCTACTGTGGAATATGGATGATGAAAGAAATCTGAAGAATAACTTCGTCAAAGTCGTAGTGAATTATATCGTGGAATGTGGATAATGAAGGAAATTTGAACCTAAAAAGTATGTCGAAACAATATAAGAGAGTATTAACCATTGCTGGAAGTGATCCAAGTGGAGGAGCAGGTATTCAGGCAGATATAAAAACAATATCGGCCTGCGGATGCTATGCCATGTCGGCCATAACGGCTGTAGTAGACGAGAATACTTTTGAGGTAAAAGGAGTACATCCCGTACCTGCCACTTTCGTGAGAGGACAAATAGAATCTGTTCTTAGTGACATTGGTGCCGATGCCGTAAAGATAGGAATGCTTCACTCTTCAGAACTGATAATGGCGGTGAAGGAAGCGTTAGCTCCTTATGATATCCGTAACATTGTGCTCGATCCGGTGATGGTTGCCACGGCCGGAAATGATTTGCTAAAGCAGGAAGCTGTCCGCACTCTTCAGAATGAGTTAATTCCGCTAACAAGAATCATCACTCCGAATATACCAGAAGCTGAGGTTTTATCTGGGCAGAAAATAGGAAGCAAGGAAGATATGCTGGCGGTGATAAAGAGTCTTTCGTGCAATAATACGATTTCGGTGCTGCTAAAAGCGGGACATCTATCCGATAACGAGCTTACTGATATCTTTTACAATGCAGAGACGAGAGAGATTCTTGAGCTAAAAGCGTTGAGAATAGCATCGCAGAATACACATGGAACAGGATGTACATTATCCTCAGCCTTAGCTTCTTTTCTAGCTCATGGCTTCTCTTTGGATGAATCGGTGAGAAAGGCAAAGGAATATATGACTCAGGCTATATTGCATGGAGCCGATTATGGGATAGGAAAGGGGCATGGTCCGGTTCATCACTTCTTCTCTTTCTGGAAATAAATATCAGATTTCTTTCTTTTGTTTATTACTCTGTTGCTAACAAATGCAGAATAATTAAATGCGGCAAACTATATGAGGACCATACATTGTTTGCCGCACATGGTTTAGTTGTAGTTTAGTCTGGAAAAATATTAATGAGTAGCAAGTAAGATAAGACCAGCAGCTCCTAAGATTGCTCCGGCTACCTTAGCACCATCATTGTGGTGATGGCATCTGCGTTCGTATCTTTCTCTTCTGCATTGATCTTCTCTGTATCTCATTTCGCGTTCTCTTTCTTCACGCAAGTCTCTGTAATCATCATACCTTCTGTTATCTCTATATGTAATAGCGGATCACAGTCTCTGTCACCTCTGTAGTAATCGTGGCGATCAACAATCTCTTCCGTTTTCATAACTTATAATAAACTTCTGTTCTTGCAACTTTGGTTGGCGGTGTCCATTATCCGTGTCCTGCCATAGGCAACTGAGCTCATTGATACCATTATAATGGCAAACTAATGATAAAAAAATCTTCTTCATAAATACTCGTTTTAGTGAATTAGTAATCTAGTTTTTTGTTATGCANCAAATATATAGCGAGGAGAATATCCTNTGCAGAGATAATCCCCAATNTTTTATAGGAATTTCCCATAATATGNAAANNATCAATGANTTANAATANTTTTATTGTAAAAATGATTCAATATTTTTATTCTTTGTTTTATCTTCGTATTCAATTAAATTATAAATCTACTTATATGAGAAAAGGAATTATTTCGTTTTTATTTATATTCTGTTCTTTAGGCGCTTTTGCTCAGGACATAGTAGGCGATTGGAATGGAGCACTTAACGTTCAGGGGACGAAGTTGCACTTGGTATTCCATTTTAAAAACGATAACGGTGCGTATAAAGGTACTTTAGATAGTCCGGATCAATCAGCAAAAGGAATACCCTTGTCAAGCGTTTCTTTCAAGGACTCTCTGGTTAATGCGCAGATAACCTCCATGATGATTGATTATTCCGGTAAATGGGATGGAAAAACCATAAAAGGTACATTTAAGCAAGCTGGAATGACTCTACCGCTCGATCTAGAAGCCGGAGAAATTGTGGTAAACCGTCCGCAGGAACCGAAAGCTCCTTTTCCTTACAAAGCTGAAGAGGTGACTTTCAAGAACGATAAAGCTGGTATTACCTTCGCAGGAACCCTCACTTATCCAAAAGAAAAGGGTACATATCCGGCAGTGGTATTAATTACAGGCAGTGGTCCACAGAATCGTGATGAAGAGCTCTTCGGGCATAAATCATTTCTTGTTATTGCCGACTATCTTACCCGCCCATGGTAAATAGCTTGTTTTACGCTTCGACGACAGAGGTACNNGAAAATCCGGAGGTGCTTTTTCAAGGAGCTACAACAAACGGATTTTGCTTACTGATGTACAGGCTGCCGTTAATTATCTGCAAGGCAGAACAGAAATCAACAAGAAGAAGATTGGATTGGTAGGGCATAGTGAGGGAGGTATAATAGCTCCGATAGTTGCTTCTTCCGATAAGAATATATCTTTCATTGTATTACTTGCCGGACCGGGCGTTACGGGAGATAAGATCATAATACAGCAAACTAAAGACTTGGCCGGCGATTCTATGCCTGAAGCTGAAAAGGAGAAATTGGTTAAAGTTCCGGCTGATTGCTTTAAGATTCTCTCTCAATATCCTGGAGAATCTGCTCGTGCAGAGTTAGAGAAGTACTTTAAAGACAATAAAGACAGTGTNTTTGCTTACCAGAAAGTTCCGGTAGATCATCAGCAGGATTATGTTAATGGAATGATAAAACAATTTATGGATCCATGGTCTCGCTGTTTCCTTAGCTTAGACCCTGTTAAATATCTCACTAAAGTGCATTGTCCGGTTCTGGCTCTGAATGGCACAAAAGACAGACAGGTTAATGCAGATATCAATCTTACTGAAATAAGGAAAGCGCTCAAAATAGCCGGAAACAAGAATTTCCAGACAATGAGTATTATAGGTTTGAATCACATGTTTCAGGAGTGTAAAACAGGGATGACTACCGAGTATGCAAGTATTGAGCAGACTTTCTCTCCACAAGCTCTTGAACTAATTGGAAAGTTTATTTCAGATGTAACTAAATAAGCTTTTAGCAATTTAGCACACTTATATAAAATGCAAAGAGGCTCTGTAAAAGGAGCCTTTTTGCGTTTTATGCTTTTACGGATTGCATTATTAAGCTCACAGATAAAACCAACCTAGCTTTCTGTTTGTTAAAGTGAAAAGATTCTGATATTAATACATTATTATTCCATGTAAATGATATCTTTGTTAGCATAACCCTTAATAAATCAGGAAACTATGAAAACAAAACTTCTATTCTGGATATTGTTTGTTACAAGTTTATTATCCTGCACAAGCAAGGATAAAACTGTTTCCGAAGCCGAGAAAGGCATAATAAAGAAAGAGGTAAAGAAGATAGTGAATATGTTCTTTGTAGGCTGTGAGCAAACCGATTTTAGTCTGGTAATGAAAACAATGAACTATTCTCCTGAATTCAGATACATTTATAATGGCAATGTTTTAACCTACGAAGATTGTATTTCTATATTTAAACCTCTCTTTAAAACTCAGGAAGGGCAGAAAATTAATATACTGGATGAGAAATATGAGATTCTTGATAATTCAACAGTGCTGTATACGGCAAAGATAAATAGTCGTACAGACTACAAGGATGGATATTATATTCTCGTAGATCAGGGAGTTATATTTTTCGTCTTTAAACGAATTGATGTTAGATGGCAGATTCTATACGGAGTAGAATCAACGGTAGAGAAGACTGTGAATGATAATAAAAAAAGAGATCTTAACCAGATAAAACTGTTTAAACAGTTTGCCGGAACGTGGAAAGGTAAGCTAAGTAAGGACAGTACTTTTGTGTGGACAGGAAAATACTCCAATAGCAAAATTGAAGGTAACTTCAAGGTTTTGGTGAAGAAGAAAACAGTAGTGGAAGCCAAAGTTCTAAATGTATATGATAAAAGCACAGATACATTTATTGAAACCGAGATTTATAAAGGATCTCATCCAATGGTCTTTGTATCGCGGTTTACTTCAAATAAAATATGTGAAGCGGTTCCTTTTAAAGATTCCTCAGACCCTGAGCAAGCAAAGCTAAAAACCCGATTCGAGTTTAAAAGACCCGATATGTTTGTTCAGATAACCACCCTGAATAACACGCCGATTGATACTCTTATCTGTTATCAGATAAAGAAATAATCATTGATGGTTGGAAACTTAACGTGGTAAGGTTTTCTTTTATGATATTTTTTAGTTTGCTCCAGCTCATAGCTCTCTCTGGTAAGCATTCGAAGCTTCTGATATCTGTTTTGGATAAAGAAATAATCACTGATGTTTGGGAGCTGAGGCTGGGTAAATAATTTTTGAATTTACTCCAGCCCATTGCTCTCTGGTAAGTACTTAAAGCTTTTATGAGAACAAATACTTTGTGCTTTAGGCCATAATTTAGGGAATTGTTCAATGTTCTTTTGGTAAAAATGACTTGTACTCTAGCTCATTGCTTTCTGATAAGCACATAATGCCTTAGTGATAACATAGACTTTGTACTTCTTCTCTTTCTATAAGTAATTAATATGTTTAATCAGAAAAAAATCTGCGGTAACGATGTAGAACGAATCGTTAACCGCAGATTTATATTAAAATTTGAGTTGTAGAATATCAAGTCTTTTTGTTTAGGTTTGCCACCATATATGCATCACCCCGGTACTTTTACTAGCGATCCCTACTTTACTGGTGATCCTTAATGACCGGAATTCATTAGAACGAGAGCTGCTGTTCCAAGAACTGCCCCTGCTACTACAGCGTTTTTGTTGTGACGATGATGTCTGCAATCATAGCATCTGTTATCATATCTATGCTTTCTGCATTTAACTCTATGATCTCTCTCCTGGCAAAACCTTTCATTCCTGTAACCGTCATATCTTCTTTTGTCATGGCGGATATAATGACCTCTGCCTCTATTGTTTTCGTGTATCACAATAACTTCTGTGCGATTACCTTTGTGATGATGTCCTCCCTTATTGGAAGCCATACAAGCTGAACTCACTGATACCATTATAATGGCAACTAATGATAAAATTATCTTCTTCATAACGCTTAATTTTTTTAGTTTAATATCTGGTCTGTTTTGTTATGTGGCAAAAATAAGATGAGAAAATTCTATCGGCTAAAGATATTCCCCAATCTTTAATAGGAATTTCCCTAAAAAGAGATTGACTGTTTTTCTTTGGGTAACTATTTAAAGATTAAATGATTATAATTTCAAAAAGATTTTGTAATTTTATATTTCAGAAAAAAACGTAATATTATGAAGACAAGAACCTTATTCCTTTTTTTGTTAGTATGGAATTCTCTCAGCGTTTGTGCACAGGAAATAGCTGGAGATTGGAATGGCGTACTTGAAGTTCGGGGAACCAAACTGACTTTAGTTTTTCATTTTAATTGTAATAATGGTTTGTATACAGGAACTATGGATAGTCCGGATCAGTCGGCAAAAGGAATTCCAATAACAAGTGTTACGTTTAAAGATTCATTGCTAAATGTTACCTTAACTCCGCTACAAGCTGAATATTCGGGTAAATGGGATGGTAAGTCCTTAAAAGGAACTTTTAAACAGATGGGCATGTCATTCCCTTTAGATCTGGAAAAAGGAACGCTAAAAAGAAATCGTCCACAGGAACCAAAGGCACCGTTTCCGTATAATGTAGAGGATGTAACGTTCTTAAATGCAAAAGATGGTATTTCGTTAGCAGGAACGTTGACCTTTCCAAAGGGAAAAGTGAATAGCAAGTATCCAGCTGTAGTGATGATTACAGGCAGTGGAGCCGAGAATCGTGATGAAGAGATATTTGATCATAAACCTTTCTGGATTATAGCCGATTACCTAACCCGTAAAGGCATAGCCGTGCTACGCTTTGATGACCGTGGATTTGGAAAGTCAGGTGGTGTATATAAAGGAGCTACGTCTGCCGATTTTGCTAAAGATGTTGAGGCTGCAGTTGCTTATCTAAGAACACGAGAAGATATCAATAAGAAAAAGATCGGATTGATGGGGCATAGCGAAGGAGGTATTATTGCTCCAATGGTTGCTTCCACCGATAAGAAGATTGCCTTTATTGTTTTATTGGCCGGACCGGGCATCTCTGGTGAAAAGATTCTGATTCAACAAGGTGGAGATTTACTTGGAGAATCTTATTCAGAAGAAGCTAAGCAATCATTGGCAAAGATCCATAAAGGAAGTGCCGATATATTGCGTCAATTTCCCGGAGAAAGTGCCCGTTCTCAGTTACAGAAGTTTTATAAGGAAAAGGATATTTGTTCTATCTTAATTTGACACAAAAAAGGGAGATATTATTCATTAATAGATATGATATTGACCATTTTATGGATCCCTGTTCCGTTCTTTCTTGCTTACCAACGGCCGATTATTTAGTGGAAGGTCAAATGCCCTTATTAGCTTTGCTGGACGTGAAAGACAGACAGTTCGCGGCAGATAAGAGAAATTGGATGAATAAGAGAGCTTGAAGAAGGTGGAACAGAATGTTGAAATACAGCTATATATCCGGTTGATTCATCTTTTTCAGGAATGCAAAACGGGAATGCCTGCCGAGTATGGAGCGATAGAAGAGACCTTCTCTCCCAAAGCACTTGATAAAATTTGGGAATGGTATTCAAGAAAAATAAAATGATTTATATGAACTAGATTAGGAGATAAAATAACGGATTAGAATAACCGTAGTTCGATAAGATCATAAATTGAAAGGGCTTATATGAAACTTTGAAGTGCCCCTAAAAGTTAGACTTTTAATAATTAATTTATATTTGTGTGAGCTCGGTATTGTACCGGGCTCATACCTTTTAATCTAAGCTTAATTCTTTTATTGTTATACCACCAAATATATTTTCTTAGTTCTTCTTCAAAGTCTTCGATGGAACTGAATTTATTAATATAAAGCAGTTCATTCTTCATTAATCCAAAGAAATTTTCCATCATAGCATTGTCCAGACAGTTACCTTTACGAGACATACTTTGAATGATTCCTCTGTCCTTAATATACATAACCGTTATGCTGGTAGAACCTTATACGTTCACTTTCGTAGAACCCTACGTATTCTTTAAAATTAGAGATAAGTCTTTCGGCAATCTGCCATTCGCTGGAGCAGATTACACTGTTTTCTCCTGTGTCAAAACATTCAAATTCATCAATTATTCCGTAGGGGCTGTTATAGAATATATATTTCTCTTTATCGCTTAGCTTATCAAAAGCCAGTTCAATTACCCCTTCAATATAGTTTTCCAGAAAAGTAGTGTCGTCTACAATAGTAGATCGGTAATAAACCACCAATGATTCGAAAGGATCAAGATTACCATAATTGCTATTGATAAGGTCATTAACAATTTTATCTGTAACAATGGAATTTTGTGCAATTCTGAATACCTTTTTCTCGAGGTCTTCTGTCGAGGGAATTGATTTATTCATATCACTCATTTTTAGCATGCTGAATACAACAAAAGTAAGAATATAATTGCGATATTTACCCAATATTAACCAATAAATAATTGAGCTATGTCTGTAGTAATGAATTTCGCTATTTTTCCCATGGATAAGGGAGAACATGTGAGCCTTTACGTAAAGAAGGTTATTGAAATGATTGACGCTTTGCCTTGCAAAAGTCAGCTGACTTCAATGGGCACTATTGTAGAATGCGATACGATGGATGAATGTCTGTCGGTAATCTCGAAGGCTAATGCTATATTAGAAGAATGTACCAAACGTATTTATTGTACCGCTACGTTTGATAATAAACCAGGCCAGAAAGAACAAATGGAGCATAAGGTTAATGCTATCAGACAAATATGAAACATTAGCTTCGATGAGGCTGAATAGGTTAATAATATAATTAATGTTAATTTACTATAATTAAATGATATAAAAGAATCTTAAAATTGTTATAAAATGAACTGATAGATAGAGTATTGAGATTAATCCTTAAATCCAATCTGTTATGAGAAAACATATCATCTATGTGTTCATGGCTTTAAGTCTTTTAACACTACCATCCTGTAATGCTTATCGGTTGATAGTNCATAGCGATAACAATTTTACTTTGCATGCCCTTCTTTTGGGTGTTGCAATATTAGCTATTGCCGTTTTGTTTGTAGTATATAACAATAAAAAAAGACGGGAGGATGTGGCAGAACATATATTGAACAGGCAAGGTTTGTCTACAAGAGATTTCGTTGAAAGTGGAACTTATATTGGCGGTCATCCTTTTGTAACAGAGATAATACCTTCACTTGTCTTTAGAAGAACACCGAAGGACTTTGTTTTTTATGTCAGACCGGCTAATGTATACATACCCGCTGAAAAGTTTTCTATTCCTGTAGNNTCNNTTNTAAGNATTGAATTAGAAGATACTTCAACTGTTGAAGAGAAAGTAACCGCTCATAGAATATTGCTTTTAGGTCCGTTTGCTCTGGCTTTCAAAAAGCAAATTAAAAAAGATTCTTGCTTTGTCTCGGTTGAATGGAATGAAGGGAAACAGATATACAGCACTTATTTCTATTTTGATGGTTATAATGCGATGCTGAATGCTAACGAATTCAGATACAAAATGATTGCTGAAATGAATAAATCGTAAAGTTACGCTGAGATTTCTCTCTCTACCGAGGAGTTTTTTATTTTTTATGGAATAATGTTCTTGTAATCCTGTACAAAAGAATCTATTCTTTTCTATAAGAATTCACAAATAAGTCTGCTTCTTTTAAATATACGCCGGAGTATAACAGAGCTCCGGCGTAATTGTTGTGAATAATAGTTTCCAGGAACTATTTCCATTACGGATTGTTTAGTTAATGGATGAGAAGCAATTTATAAACAGATCTACTCATCAAACGTACAATGGCTGTTTGTAAGTTCCTACGTTTCTAAATTATTAATAGTGCCAACCGGAGGGAACAGGAAAGCAATGACAAAAACTAGATAATATGAAAAAACTATTATTACTTTTGGTCATCATATTTGGATGTAATATGCTAACAATGGCTCAAGATTCTAAAGTTTCCTGGAATGCTAAAGCTGGTCTGAATCTTAGTAACTGGACCGGTGCCGATGTTCAAGGAAATAATGCAAAACTAGGCTTTAAAGTCGGTGTAGGTATGGAATACGCATTTAATAATATATGGTCGTTACNCCGATGTTCAAGGAAATAATGCAAAACTAGGCTTTAAAGTCGGTGTAGGTATGGAATACGCATTTAATAATATATGGTCGTTACAGCCTTCGCTATTCTTATCGACAAAAGGAACAAAGTATTCAGAATCCGGATTAAAAGTAACCGTTAATCAAATGTATCTTGATTTACCTGTTTATATACAAGCAAGAGTACACATTGAAGGTGATACTAATCTTCTTTTCTCAGCAGGTCCATATGTTGCTTATGGAATAGGTGGTAAAATTTCTTCAAATCTTGGTACTAATGATACCAACACATTCGGTAAAAATGGTCTCGATGAATTTGATGCCGGAGTGGGATTTGGTGTAGGATTTGAATTTGGTAAGGTCCTTGTTGGTCTTGATGGACAGGTGGGCTCAGTAAATCTAAAAGATGTTGAGGGTGCAGCCAAAAATATAAACTTTAGTGTAACACTTGGCTATAAATTCTAATCCATAAATAACTCACTTTGCTTAAAGCTTATAAATAAAACTCTCTTGCATTGCTTATTTTAATAATGAAGTGACCCCCAAAAGTTAAGTACAAAACTTCTGGGGGTCACTTCATAAGTGCAAGTCTGCTAGTTTCTAACAATGCATACTATTAATTTATTAAACTTTATGAATAATAGTTTTTTTAGTTATATATTTGTCAGTATAAAAGAAATATATGACGGAAATAGCTTAAACTTTCAATCTGATAATATGAAAAAAATAATCTTTACTATTTTATTATTAACCAATCTCAGCTGCTTTGCTCAGGAGGGTGGCTGGGTAACAGATAAAACTAGCGGATGTAAATGCTATACGTATAAGAACATAGATAAACGATATATCAAATGGAATGGGTCATGTCTCGATGGATATATTGACGGATATGGAAAGTGTGAAATGTTTGATAGTGATACACTGATTTACACTTATGTTGGAAATTTTGTAAGAGGAAAATTCAACGGTCAGGGATCCATAATTTATTTAGATGGTACAAAATATGAAGGTGGATGGAAGGATCATGATTTTGAAGGTAAGGGCAAAATAAGCTTTCCCAATATAGGTACGTACGAAGGTGATTTTAAGAAAGATAAGATGGATGGAAGGGGAATATTTACCTACACTGATGGATCAAAATATGAAGGCGAATTCAAAGATAACAATTTTGAAGGACAGGGTGTGTTATTCTCGTCTGATGGTGTTAAATATACAGGTCAGTTCAGGAACAATTTATATGATGGCTTAGGCACATTAAATTTAGCAGGTGGAGCTAAATATGTAGGAGAGTTTAAAGAAAATAAGGTCTGTGGTCAGGGTACATATACAACAGACAGTACCAAATATGTAGGTCAGCTAAAAGATGGATATTATGATGGTCAAGGTACCTTTTACTATGCTGATGGAGCAAAATATGTTGGTGGATGGAAGAATGGTCTGTTTAATGGACAAGGTACATTATTCAAAGCCGATAGTACTGTCTATTCGGGTATGTATGTTAATGACGAACTCAATGGTCAAGGTTCAGCTTCTTATGCTAATGGGCAGAAGTATATTGGAGAGTGGAAAAACGGAATGTTCAACGGTCAGGGAACATTTACCTTCCCTGATGGCCGTAAATATATTGGTGAGTTCAAAGATGACATGTACGATGGTCAAGGTACGTTTACATATACGGATAGTACAGTATATATAGGTCAGTTTAAAGACGATAAGCTTTGTGGTCAAGGCACCATGACCTTTACAGATGGTCGTAAATACGTAGGTCAGTTTGAGGATAATCAGTACAATGGTCAAGGTACGTTTATTTTCCCTGATGGACGAAAATATGTAGGAGAGTTCAAAGATGACAAATACGATGGTCAAGGTACGTTTACTTATGCAGATAGTACAGTATATGTAGGTCAGTATAAAGACGATAAGCTCTGTGGTCAAGGCACCATGACCTTTACAGATGGTCGTAAATACGTAGGTCAGTTCAAAGATAATCAGTACAATGGTCAGGGAGAGTTTACTTATGCTAATGGCCGTAAATACATTGGTGAAATTTAAAGATGATAATTTCAACGGCAAGGGAACATTCATCTATACAGATGGCCGTAAATATGTGGGTGAGTTTAAAGATGATAAATACAATGGTCAGGGAACATTTACTTTTGCCGAAGGACATAGCTATGTTGGAGGATTTAAAAACGATAAAATTGATGGTTTTGGAACCTATCTCTTTACCGATGGCCGTAAATACGTAGGCGATTTTGCTGAGGATAAAATCAATGGTCAGGGTACTTTCACTTTTCCTGATGGCCGTATGTACGTAGGCGGGTTCAAAGATAACAAATACGAGGGTCAAGGAACTTTCACTTTTGCCGATGGGAGAAAGTACGAAGGTGAGTGGAAAAACGATAAGTTTAATGGTCAGGGTGTATATAACTTCCCCGACGGACGTAAATATGTAGGCGAATTTAAAGATGGCGATTTCGATGGCCAAGGCACCTTTACCTATCCTGATAACCGGAAGTATGTTGGTCAATTTAAAAATGGTAATGCCGAGGGCCAAGGTGAATATACTTTTGCCGATGGCAGCAAATATATAGGCGAATTTAAAGCTGATAAAATGAATGGACAGGGTATTTTAACCTTGACTGATGGTGGTGTATATGAAGGTCAATTTAAAGATGGAGTAGCTTATGGTCAAGGTAAATTTACTTATGCTGATGGTAGTAAATATGTAGGCGGATGGAAAGACGGAAAGAAACATGGAGGTGGAAGACTTTATAAAAGCAATGGAGAAATTCAGTATCAGGGAGTATTTGTAAATGACAATTTTATTGGTAAACGGTAATATAATTATTTTCTGATTTTAATTTTTTGATAACTCTGCATAAAATAGGGCAGGATTGAGTAATTTCTACCCATCCTGCCCAAGAAGATAATACTAAAGATATATTAAGTTTCTGCTATCTCTATATGTAATCTTTATATTTCACAGTTTATCCACGCTGTAAGAGGAACATACTAAAGCTTAATACGGTAAAGCTTCACCATCCATATAAGTAGAACTTTCTACCGGGAGTATAAACACTCTTACTGGGAAACGGTGCTTATCCATGGCTGAAAGAGGAACATTCAAGTATTTAATACGGCAGAGCTTCACCTTCCATATAAGTAGAGCTTTCTACCGGGAGTATAAACCCTCTTACCGGGAAACGGTTCTTTTTCTCTATATTACAATCTCTGATTGCCTGAAGCATCTTATTGGCACTTTCTTCGGATGTAAAGGCAAAGAAGAACATTGCATTGAATTTCCCATTGGAACTACCATACCAATTATCGAGCATGTTGGGTCGNTGGCCCTCTTTAAAGCCNGTGGTCTCTGTTCTGCTAAAAACTTTCACGCCTGCACGAGTCAGCATCTCAGCTACACTCTCGGCACATTCTACCAGACTGGTTACAACTAATAGTTTCATAATATCTTTATTTATATTTGTTACGCATTAATTTGAAATATAGCAATGGAACTACCACCAGGGTAAGTAACGTAGCTGTAACGGTTCCTCCCATAAGGGAGATTGCCAATCCCTGGAACAACGGGTCGAAAAGGATTACGATAGCTCCTAAAACCACTGTTCCGGCTGTGAGTAGGATAGGGATGCTTCTCACTGCTCCCGATTCCAGTATAGCTTGCTTCAAAGGTATTCCTTCTTTCAGACGGATGTCAATGAAGTCTATCAAGAGGATGGAGTTACGTACCATCACACCTGCCAGAGCTATGAATCCAATCATGGAAGTAGCACTAAAGAAGGCTCCCATCATCCAGTGACCAAGTATAATGCCTATTAGCGATAACGGTATAACCGATAGCATAATGATTGGTACTGTAAAGTTCTGGAACAATCCAATAATCAGCATATAGATAATGATGATGGCTATCAGGAATGCAATTCCCAAATCACGGAATACCTCGTAGGTTATTTGCCATTCACCATCCCATTTCAAGGTAAATTCGTCTTCAAACTTTGGCTGACTGGTGTAGTTCTCCTGCAATTCATATCCTTTAGGAAGTTTGATCTCCTTCAGATGGTCCGACATATCGTTCATTGCGTACACCGGACTTTCCAGCTTTCCTGCCATATCACCAACCACATATACCACTCTCTTCTGATTCTTCCGGTAAATACTCTTATCCTTTACTTTTTCGGTAATCTGAACCAGGTCTCCCACAGGAATACTCTCACCGCGCTGGTTCACTACAGTCAGGTTCTTCAGGTTATTGATATCGTTCTTATCCGCATCGGCCAACTGAAGTTTCACCGGTACCGATACAGAAGAAGACTCCTGATGAACCACGCCTGCCATTTCACCTCCAATAGCCGATTGTATTGCTCCAACTACTTGTGCCGGAGCTACTCCGCGTAACATTGCTTTCTCTTTATCCACATCAAAAACAAGTTCTTTCTGATCGGCTTCTACCATCCAGTCTACATCCACAACTCCCGAAGTCTTGTTCAATCGGTCTTTTACCTGATTGGCTACATTTATCTGATCCTTATAATTGGGACCATAGATTTCTGCCACCAAAGTGGAGAGTACCGGCGGACCGGGAGGGACCTCTACCACTTTGGCATTGGCATTATACTTCTTGGCAATTTGTTGAATACCCGGACGGACAGCCTTTGCTATATCATGACTTTGTAACTTACGGTCTCCTTTATCTTTCAGATTCACCTGAATGTCTGCCACGTTTTCACCTCTACGCAAATCGTAATGACGAGCCAAACCGTTGAAGTTGATAGGACCGGAAGTACCCACATACGTCTGATAGTTCACTACATCCTTGTTGGTTGCTACATAGGCAGCAATTTCCTTAGCCACAGCATCTGTGCGTTCCAGTGTAGTTCCTTCGGGCATATCAATTACCACCTGAAACTCGTTCTTGTTATCGAATGGAAGCATCTTTACCGGTACCGATTTGGTATAGAACAAAGAAACAGATACCAATAGCAGAGCTACTGTGGAGAGCATAAACGTCCATCTCATCTTGCGTGATTCCAGCATAGGAGATACTATCTTCTTATACATTCTGTACACTTTGCTATCTTCCAGATTTGTTTCACCCTCTTCAGCAGTCTCACTGTTATCTTTATCCTCTTTAGAGCGAAGGAAGATGTATCCCAGATAAGGAGTCAGTGTCAAGGCTACCAGTAACGAGAAGATCATAGCGATAGATGCTCCAATAGGCATCGGACTCATATAAGGTCCCATCATTCCTGATACGAAAGCCATTGGCAGTACTGCGGCTATTACCGTAAAGGTAGCCAGAATAGTAGGATTACCTACCTCATTGATAGCGTAGATAGCTGCCTGAATGAACGGTAAATTCTTCATCCGGAAATGACGGTGCATATTCTCCGCTATGATAATGGAGTCGTCTACCACAATACCTGTAACGAATACCAGTGCAAACAGCGTGATTCGGTTAAGCGTATAATCCAGGAAGTAGTAGGAGAAGAGCGTTAGGGCAAACGTAACCGGTACCGATAGGAATATAACCAGTCCGCCTCTCCATCCCATAGCCAGCATTACAAACAGAGTTACTGCAACAATAGCCACAAACAGGTGAAGCAATAGTTCCGAAACCTTATCGGAAGCAGTCTGACCGTAATCCCTCGTTGTAGTAACGTTTACGTCCGAAGGAATTAGTTCCTTCTTCAAATGATCCACTTTATTCAGAATTTCTCCGGCAAGCTTCTTGGCATCCACACCGCTTTTCTTTGCTATGGCAATAGTCACAGCCGGATAGTTACCCTTTTCTCCGTAAGATACATACTGACTAGGAGTGCCCGGACCTTCTTCCACCTGAGCTACCTGACGCAGATACACAGGCATACCTTCGTTTACACCAACCACCAGATTAGCTACATCATCAGCCGTTTTCAGGAAACTGCCTGTTTGTACAGAGAATGCAGAGTCACCACTCAGGATATTACCAGAAGACAACTGCATATTACTTCCCTGAATGTATTTAGATATACCAGCCATATCCAGATGATTTCCCGTCATCTTATCTTTATCCAGTACCACCTTTATTTCCTTGCTACGTCCGCCCAGAATATTCACTGCAGCTACGTCGGGTACCTTCTTCAGTTCGGTAGTCATTACGTCGGCCAACTGGCGAAGAGAGTAATCACCATATTTATTGCTCCACAAAGTCAGCGCTAACACAGGTACATCATCAATGGCACGAGTCTTAATCAGCGGCATGGAAACACCTTGCGGCATTTCATCCATGTGCTTCATAATTTCAGTGTAGAGCTTTACCAGGGAACGTTCCATATCCTGTCCCACGAAGAACTGTACGGAAACCATTGTCATTCCGTTCATGGAAGTAGAGTATACATACTCCACGCCCTTTACGTTAGATACCACTTTCTCCAGAGGGATAGATACCCTGCTTTCCACTTCCGTAGGGTTAGCTCCCGGATAAGCCACCATGATATCGGCCATTGGCGCTTCAATCTGCGGATCCTCTTCCCTTGGGATAAGGGTTATACTGAATGCTCCCAGAAGCAAGAAAGCAATCATCAATAGTACGGATAGCTTAGAGCGAATAAACACATTCGCCAATCTTCCTGCAAAACCTTCTTTCATATCTTTAGTTCTTTATCGGTCGTTATTTCATTTTGATTCAATCACCTTACTGCCGTTGTATACACGTCCTTCTGTGCTTACCACAAAACGTTCGTCAGGAGCCAGGCCCGACAATACCTCTACACGGTCGCCCATTTGCTTGCCTAACCTTACCCAGCGAAGCAAAGCCTTATTCTCCTTGTTCACCATATACACTCCGGTAAGCTGCTCATTATTGACAACGGCTTTCACTGGAATTGTCATTCTTGCAGGTTGAGAGCTCTTTACCTGTTCGCCCGGAATTAAAACATTTACATACATACCTGCCTTGATTCCTAACGACTTACTGTCGTTTATCGCAACCTTTACTCCATATTGTCCACCGGTAAACTGAGAGGAGGGACTAATCTCAGAAATAGTTCCCGTGAACGTAATACCCAATGATTTTACCGTAAGATTCACCGTTGCTCCCTGCTTAATTCTGGCTATGTCCGATTCCGGTACAGAGACTACAGCCTGGAAGTTTCCGCTTTGCTCCAAAGCCAGTAGCGGCATACCCGGATTAGCCATACTACCCTCATCCATAAATTTCTTGGTGATCACTCCCGAGAAAGGAGCAGTGATGCGTGTATAAGCCAGCATAGCATTTACCTGATTCCTCATCTGTAGGGCAGTCTCCAGTTTAGAACTGATAGACTGATGCTGCAGAGTAACATTCTCCAGTTCCTTTGCCGAAGCACTCTGGTTCTGATAAAGCTGTTTGAAACGTTCCAGATCCTTTGCCGAAACCGCTGCTGCCGCTTTTGCTTCCGAGATAGCTGCATCTGCCTGAGCCCTTTGAGCCATGATGTCTGCGTTAGAGATGCTTACTAACAACTGTCCCTTAGCTACCTTGTCACCCGCTTTTACATAAATGCGACTGATNCTTCCCATTACCCGGGTNCTGATNACAGCTGTTTGTCCGGCTTCAATCTGTCCGCTTGCCAATACACCCGATTCCTCGGTAGACGATGGTAAAGCAGTTACTACAGATACAGCCTCTTCCTGCACTTTAGCTTCCTTATCCGAAGAAGAACAAGCCTGAAACATACCTCCGGCCATTACCAGAGAGAAAAACATTACGGATACATATCTTACTGATTTCATAGAATTTATCTTTTATATATTGATTATTTATTGTTTGATTCGTTGACTGTGATGAACTCCATATAAGCAGCCGTGAGATTTTGTTTGTAAACAGTACGAGCGTAATTGAGTTGCTGACCCGATAATTGTGTCTGAGCTATCAACACATCCGCTGTNTTTTCCAATCCCTGATCGAAGCGATCNTTNGTGATGCGGAGAGCTTCCGTAGCCTGTTCCACCATATCNTTCTGTTTGCGNAGTTCAAAAGCAATGTCGTCCAAATCCCTGCTGGTTTTGTTGTATTCCAGTTGCGCTTTCATTTTCTCGTTGCTCAGCTGCTCTTGCAGTTTCATGCCCATCAGCTTGCTCGAACGAGCGTTGTACTTGCTCTGGTTACCATTGAACAATGTCCATGATAGACGTACACCAACCAGATAGCTGTCAGAACCAAAGGAAGCAAACTTCTTATCGTTCCACTGGTAAGTACCGAAAGCATTCAGCCGGGGTACCATAGAGAACCCAGAAGATTTCCTCATCATCTCCGTAGCCGTCATAGCCTTTTCCATTGCCTGAAAGTCAGAACGAAGATCAGATACCGAACCATTGGAANCTATCATTGCTGAGGCTGGTTCCTCCACCTGATAAACTACGCCAGTAGGTTGTCCCATCAGCAAGCTCAGGTAATCAGATGCATTGGCTATGGCACTCTTTGCTTTTTCCAGATTCGTTTCCACACCGCTTACGTGCACTTTAGCATTCAACACGTCCGATTTACGAATCAATCCCTGAGCAAAGAAGCGCTCTACAGAAGCGTAAACCTCCTTCGAAGTTCCCAAAGCTTCTTCCAGCACACCCTTTTCGCGGTAAGCCAGCTGTAGTTGCAGATAAGCCTTCTTCACCTCAAAAGATATATATTCCTTCATGCGAATGGTGCCATAGCGGGCAGCAGCCTTCTGAGCCGACGCAGCCTTCCGCATATAAATCTGATCCAGATTAAATAAAGGCATTTGTACCTCGATGTTTGCATTGAAATCTGTCAATGCATCGGGGCTATTAAGTAAGGTAGGATTAAAGTCTTCCGCTTTTACAGACTGTTGCTGCAGTTTGAATCCAAACACATTAAGCGGATCATTGGTAGCCATTACCGAGTAGGAAACATTTACCTGAGGCATAAAGATCGCATCGCTTTTCCGGTAATCGGACGTGGCAATCTTTTCATCCAGTGAAGTGGTAAGTAGTTGCTTGTTTCCCTTGAAAGCACTCTCCATAGCCTCATTCAGACTAAGAAAACGTGTGCCGTTTTGTGCTTTTACAGGTACCAGAGCCGCTAAACAAACGATGGCGGCTGTTAGTAATCTGATAGTTCTCTTTTTTTCTTTCATTGTCCCTCATTTTTAATTATGGAACAAATGTAGAGCATCCCAAAACCCTGGTCAGCTACTTTTGTTACATAAGGATGTTTTTATGAGAAAAACAATGAAAAAAAAGAAAAGTTCAGCTATTTTTCCGGAGTAAACCCTTCCAAAGATTTTAGTAGAGTCAGCTTGTTACGCCCCAGATTCACTGCGCCATACTCTTCCAGCTGTTTCAGTAAGCGAGATATTACTACCCGTGCCGTGCCCAGTTCATTGGCCAACTGTTCATGCGTAATATTGATAGTCCGGTCGTGATAGAGTTCCGCTTTCTTTTCCAGCAGAGCTAGNAAGCGNTCATCCATCTTCTTGAAAGCAATCTCGTTTATAATATCCAGAGACTCNTCAAAACGCTTGTGATAGAGTCTGAAAATATAATCCAGNAACTGNGGNAACTCCTTTATCAGCATAGCCAGCTTATCGTTAGGGATAAAGAAAACCTCCGTATCNTCTTCCGCTACCGCTTTTACTTTGCTGGTGTCGTTGTGCAATCCGCCAAGAATAGACATNACACAGCTCTCNCCNGTTTTAATGTAGTACAGCAAAATCTCCCTGCCATCNTCATTGGTGCGCATCACCCTCACGCTACCAGTAGCCACAATAGGAACACCTTTTATNTATGCTCCTTCGCGAAGAATGTTTTCACCCTCCTTGAANGTCTTTACTATGCTATATTCCACCAGCTTCTTACGAATAGCCATTGAAGTCTTGAATTCCGTAATTTCATCAAAAAGATCCATGCTCTTGTTGTTTTATCGTTATTGCAAACTAACCTTTATATAAGAAGAGGAGTTCGCCTTTAGCAAATCAGCTTTGCTTTATCCTTACTGCAAACTTAACCTATTTTTTTGAATTTGTTGTTATCCCTATTGCAGAATGATATTTAGAAAAACTGTCTGCAGAGCCGAAAATAAATTTGTTCGTGAAAGGGGATAGGATTACATATTTTAGAACTCTAGATTATCGCTTCTTTCAGTTGTGTTCTTTTGTATATATTTACGAATCTACAAATATAAGATCTTTTGTTTAAAAAGAAGAATTCTAGTAGATGAAAAATATTTTATAATTAATGGACTTTGCATTAATAAACATAAGCTCATTTCATTTGTTTTATATACAGTTGTAATATTAAAATTTAGAACCATGGAACAAGAAGTTTATTCAATGCCTCGTATTGGAGATTTGGCTCCTCATTTTGAAGCCGTGACTACGCAGGGAACAATTAAATTCCCCGATGATTACCAGGGAAAATGGATTATATTATTTAGTCATCCGGCCGATTTTACACCGGTTTGTACTTCTGAGTTTATGACTTTTGCCACATTGGAAAGTCAGTTTAAAGAATTGAATTGCCAGTTGGTAGGACTTTCTGTTGACGGTCTTTATAGCCATATAGCCTGGTTGCGAACTATTAAAGAGAAGATTGAGTATAAAGGAATGAAGAATGTAGAGGTTACATTCCCGTTGATTGAAGACATTACCATGGAAGTAGCGAAAAGGTATGGAATGATTCAACCAGGAGAGAGTAATACTAAAGCAGTACGTGCAGTCTTTTTTATTGATCCTGTAGGAAAGATTCGTGCCATTATTTATTATCCACTTTCATTGGGCCGAAATTTCGATGAACTATTGCGTGTATTGATGGCACTTCAAACAGCCGATGCGTTCAGCATAGCAACACCAGCCGACTGGCGTCCGGGAGATGATGTAATAGTACCAACAGCGGGTTCTTGTGGTGTAGCGAAAGATAGGATGGAAGGGAAAGAGAGTGGCGTTACCTGCCATGATTGGTTCTTCTGTACTAAGCCTATCCCAAAAGATGAAGTTATGAAGAAGATTAAAAAGTAGACTTGATTATATCCATCATACAATTAACTGTTATAATGCGAGATTTCCAGATTGGGAGTCTCGCTTTATTAATTTGTAACATACCTACTATTTATTTTTTATGAAAAATAAACATCAAAACAATTCATTATGAACAAATGTTCATTATATTTGCACCTGATAATAAATTAAAAGTATGCCAGGAAGACCAAAAATAATAAGAAAAATATCTGTTGCGCCTGTTGCTTCAGGCTTCAGACCGTATGGTATGGCGCAGAATGCAAAGAAGAAAGAATCTTTGTTTCTTTTGTATGAAGAGTATGAAGCCTTGCGCCTTTGTGATTACGAAAAATACACTCAGGCAGAAGCTTCATCTTTTATGAATGTATCTCGTCCCACTTTGACACGTATCTATATGTCGGCTCGTGAAAAAATAGCTCAGGCATTTGTTGAAGGTCGAAATATCATTATTGAAGGAGGTAAGGTTTGTTTTGACAGTGAATGGTATACCTGTGGTTTATGCAATTGCTTTTTCAATAATCCGTTTGAAGAAACTCAAATAGAGGTCTGTCCTTTGTGTGGAAGTCGTGATATTCAAAATTTTGAGAGCCTTTCGGAAGAAGAAAAAAGTGAATTCACCTATTTAGGTAAAAGCGGTTGCGGCCGGGGACATTGTTCCAATAAGCGAAAAAGAGGACGTATGTGCCAGAAAAATCAAGAATAAACGTAATTAAATAGAATATGAAAGTAGCAATAACAAGTTCCGGAAACTCTTTAAAGAGCACTCTGGACAAACGTTTTGGTCGTTGTTCGTTTTTTGCAATCTATGATACACTGACTGAAGAAGTGGAATTTATTCCTAACCCTAATAAAGATGCTGAAGAAGGAGCCGGACCAGCTTCTGTGCAGTTAGTAGCTTCTGTTCCTGTAGAAAAGATCGTATCAGGAGAGTTTGGCTTTAAAATCAAATCACTGTTGGTAGAACTGAGAATTCAGATGATTGTAGTTAAAGACGCTGATAAAACAATAGAAGATATTATTGAGCTATTAAAACATTAAATTCATAAAACTATGCCACGTTTAGATGGAACAGGCCCCGAAGGAAGAGGCCGTGGAACCGGACGCCAATTGGGTAATTGTGCTGAGCATACAAAAGAAGAGCTTTTAGAAAAGCTTGGAAAAGGTGAAGGAAAAAGAAGACGTTCCGGTGGCGGAGAAGGAGATAAGAAACGTTTAAAAAGTAGTGACAAACTAAAATAATAAGATAGAATATGAATAAAAGAATTGCAATACCTGTAGAGGAAGGTATGTTATGTGAACATTTTGGTCATTGTGAATATTTTTATGTAGCCGATTTAGAAAACAATGAAATAGTTAAGGAAGAGCAGATTACTCCTCCCGAACATCAACCTGGTCTTTATCCAGCCTGGGTAGCAGGTAAGGGCGTATCAATTGTTATAGCCGGTGGTATGGGAGAAAAGGCAAAACAACTATTCCGTCAGCAGAACATTGATTTACATGTTGGAGCAGAAAAAAAAGAGCCTAAAGAATTAGTACTCGATTTTATCAAAGGTAACCTAATTACCGGAGCCAATACATGTAATCATCATGAGCATGAACATAGCTGTAGCTAGTGGTAAGGGCGGTACGGGTAAAACATTTTTTTCAACGAACTTGTTTTACTCGCTTCGTCAAATGGGCTATTCTTCTTTATTGGTTGATTGTGATGCAGAAGCTCCCAATTCATTTATATTCTTTCCCGTTAAAAAGCTAAGCGAGGAAGTTGTAACAGAATATAGACCGGTTCTCGACCGTTCTAATTGTGTTTTATGTGGAAAGTGTGCCGAATACTGTAATTATCATGCTATCTTCTTTTTGCCGGCAATGAACAAAATTCAGTTGCTCGATGATCTTTGTCATGGATGTGCTGCCTGTTCAGTTGCTTGTAATTACTCAGCAATAAGAGACTCCTATAAGTTTATAGGAAAGGTCACATCTTATAAAACAGATGAAGATGGTGCATGCATGTTCGAAGCTAAGATGACTCCGGGAGTTTCTTCTCCGGTTCCCATCATCAAATCGGCTGTAAAGATGGCTGTGAAACAAGCCAACCAGCAAAATGCAGATTATGTGATACTGGATTCTCCTCCGGGAACAGCTTGTCCGTTTATACAAACAGCTTCACATGCTGATTTTGTGGTCCTGGTAACAGAGCCTACTCCATTTGGACTGAGCGATTTGAAGCAATCTGTTGACACGCTTAAAACAATGGGTAAAGAAATGGGAGTTGTAGTGAATAGAGCAGGACTGGGAAACAGAGATGTTTATCAGTATCTGGAAAAAGAATCAATTCCATTGTTGGGTGAAATACCTTTCAATAAAGAAATTGCTTTACTTTATTCAGAAGGTAGAATTGCAGTAAAAGAATTAAGCTCGTTACAGGTGATATTTGAAGATATAGTAAAAAATATAGTTAGTTATGGAAATAGCAGTAATTAGTGGTAAAGGAGGTACAGGCAAGTCGAGCATAAGTTCCGCTTTTGTTTCAGTTGCAAAATCGGCAGTAGTTGTTGATTGTGATGTAGATGCTTCAAACCTCTATTTATTGTTTTCGCCATTGTGTAAAGAAGAGGAAGCATTTGTGTCCGGTAGTCATGCTGTAGTAAACAACGATAAATGTACTAACTGTAACACATGCATTGATCTTTGCCGTTTTGAAGCTATATCCAAAATAGATGGTAAAATAAGAATCTCAGAATCCGCTTGTGATGGATGTTACCTGTGCTCTCGTGTGTGCCCTGTTCAGGCAATTAAGATGATTCCTGCAGATAAAAGCCGTATGTATGCCGGAACCTTTCGTTATGGCGATATGGTTTATGGCCGTTTGGCTCCAGGAGAAGAAAATTCCGGGAAGATGGTAAACCTATTGAGAGAGAAAGCAAAAAGATATGTAGAGGATTATGGCTATGATACAATTATACTCGACGGTCCTCCTGGAATTGGTTGTCCTGTAATATCAACCATTACAGGAGTAGACAAGGTTGTAGTAGTAACAGAACCAACATTATCAGGTTTTCTTGATATGAAACGAGTAATTGAAGTTGTTTGCCGTTTTTCTGTTCGAATATCAGTCATTGTAAACAAGTACGATTTAAATCCCGATATTTGTGAACAAATAGATAAGTGGTGCGAAGAGATGGAAATTCCGGTAGTAGCTCATTTACCTTTCGATGCACAAATAGTAGAAGCTATGATAGCCGGTAAAACAATAATAGAGTACAATAAAGATTGTGAGGTATCTCGTTTAATAGAGAATGCTTACAACACAATTTATGCCTTCTGATAAGTTACCAAGAGTGTAATACAGAAAGTATTTTTGTTAAGTAAAAGAGTATATGATTAGTCATCAATGTAAAATAAGGGTATTGTATCCTGATACAGATAAAATGGGGTATGTACACCATTCAAATTATGCCCGTTATTGTGAGAAAGCTCGCTGGGAACTTCTTAGAGAGCTGGGAATAACATATAAAGAAATAGAAGATTCGGGTATAATGTTACCGGTAGTAGGCATGAGCTTTAAGTATTTAAAGCCTGCAGTATATGATGAATTGCTTTTAATAGAAACAGAGTTGAAAGAGATAAAGGGTCCTTTAATTAAATTTGTTTATTCCATATTTAATGAGGAGAACGAATTGATTAATAAGGGCGAAACTACTCTTGCATTTGTCAATGCAGAGACTCGTAAACCATGTCATCCATCATTATTGCTATTAAAAGCAATAAATGAAAGTCCTATCAGTAAAGACTTATAAGAAATAAAAGCAGAAGTTTTTTGTAATAAGTTATATTATCATTTATTTGTTAGTAGAGGGGTCGTTGAGATTCTGTATACTATAGCTTCTGGTTCAGTTTGTTAGCCATTTCTTGTGTATAAATGAACTGGAAGCGATGTTTCTTGTAATTATTAAGTCCGGGAAATAGCGCCTTTATTTTCCGGACTTTGAAATTGTAAAAAGTTTAAAGTTAGAACAATGGAAGAAAGAATAAATAAAGCTGTAGAGTTATTTAAGAGTGGGTATAATTGCTCACAATCAGTAGTTGCAGCTTTTGCCGATCTATATGATCTTACAGACGATCAGGCTTTGCGTGTATCAGCTTCGTTTGGTGGAGGAATTGGTCGTATGAGAGAGACCTGCGGAGCTGCTTGTGGAATGTTTATCCTTGCGGGACTGGAGAATGGTACAACTATTGCAAAAGACCAAAAAGGGAAAGGAGAAAATTACAAACTTGTTCAGGATTTGGCTGCTGTGTTTAAGGAACGTAACGGCTCATTAATTTGTGGTGAGTTGTTGGGGCTAAAGAAAGATCATCCCATCTCATCTGTCCCTGAAGAACGTACAACTACTTATTTTGCAAAGCGCCCATGTATAAAGATGGTGGAAGGATCTGCCAGAATCTGGGCTGAATATCTGGAATCTCAAAAGTAGATTTCTTTGAAAAGATAAAATATTAAGAGCGAGATTCCCTGATTGAGAATCCCTCTCTTATATACTTGTATATAACTATGTTGTAATCTTGCAAGCTTATTTCTATCTATCTTTCATTACTCCCACGTTTCATCCAGAACCGAAAAACAGGGGCATTCCTTCACACGCTCAGATGGCTCGATAATGCCGTTATAGTTCCTGTCCGGGCTCAAATCCCGATGGCCTACTACCTTGCAGCCGGGAAACTCTTTGAGTAACTTGCTGACCAGGGAGTGTAGTGCTATTTGCTGAGACAGTGTGCGGGTATCGGCCGGTTTGCCATTGGTGTCCAGTCCGCCTTCGTAGCAGATGCCGAGGGACTTTGCATTGTATCCGCGAGCATGCGCTCCAACTTCATCGTGACTCCGCATTGGTTCTACTTTGCCGTTCTTTCGGATGTAATAGTGATAGCCCCACGAGCTGAATCCTCTTACCTTGTGTGCTGAATTAATGTCTTGTGCGGTTATATCTCTATCCACTCTCGTTGCCGAGCAATGAATTACAATTAAATTAATTTCTCTCATTTTGTTTTGCCGTTATTTTATTTAAAATGCCGTAATCTTCGTTTCAATTCCCCATTAATAGGGCTTTCTGAATCTCTAATTGCCGTAATTTGTATTCCGTTTCCGTTATTAAAATACTAATGCCGTAAT
>JGI20225J20221_1001062_pt1 | contig 33462 bp, 29 predicted proteins | sample BioMet4_FD_20221 | JGI IMG/M metagenome (IMG submission 20221)
ATACCCGTTGCAACGCTACGGAGTTGGTTCAATCGAACCCTGTTCATCCTATCTATATCTTCCAATTGTTTTAAATAGGATTCAGAATTCGAGCGATCAAGTGTAGGGAATCTGTCAGGAAATTTTACGAATTACAGTAAACTACCACGGTCTAAAGCCCCGTGGCTTTGCAGCGGACAAGGAACAGGGTCTTTGGGCTTCGCCCAATCCGCCCCTAAACTAGGCTCCATCCCCGGTCTAAAGACCGGCGTTCTATGCCTTCAATAGAACAATGGATCTATCCGCTTAATTCAAGAAGTAATACGATAATTCACCTCACGAAACTTTTTTAAATCCATTTCGTGAAAAAATATTTCACCACCAAAAACAGGCTTGCTTTTATAGATTAAAAGTGTATACTGTATATGTATATAAAATGAATTGTACAACTCTTTTAATTGATTTTAACGCGAGGTCGGATTTTGTGGAAGTGGCTATTTCCCATAATGACCACATCAAGCTTATTAACGAAGCGGGTAGACGGGGATGGCGGTATATTCGTCTTGCTAGTGAATTACTTGAAAACGCTATCATGGCAAACCGTTCAATCAACTTAGCGGAAATCTCTCAGTGCAATGTAAGTCATTCCGACGAGTCTATGGTTCATATTCCCATTTCACAGCAAGCTAAAATTGCCCTAATAAACCAAGTCGGCAGTCGTTCTATTGCTTATACAACTTTAGCTCAAAAACTTCTTAGCGATGCTGTACGGTCACGTTTAGAACTAAAATAATTTGTTACTTTATGCGGCGACGTAAAACCACTCTTCACCGCATTTTGCATGGAAATCGGGGAGGATTATATAACCATCTCGAGCGGATTTGATTTCCACTCCGGAACTGGTTCTGGCAATGACTTCCCCGCGTTTTACAGAGGTAAAATCACTCCATTTCTTCACAAAAGTTCCTCCATGTGATGGATAAATGAATAAATCCTTGAAAAACAATTCAAGAGGTCTCTTTGTTTTTAGACTGTAATTACGATATGGAGCAATATTCAACTCACTCATGGCACGGCGAATGGCTTCATAGGCTACATTGTCAGCCGTCCTGGAGTTATGTTTACCACATTCAAGTCCAATTCCGGGCACATGAAAACGAGTTGTATGGGCGAGTGTTGAAAACACCTTAGGGCGTCCATGCTTTTGCTTAAGCTTTTGCCAGTTTTTAAGACAGTATTTGATGGGAAGTTTGGCAACTACACTGTTGGACAGGTTATTACTAAATTCCTCTATAGCAAATGCTGGAGCATCATCTTGTTCTGTTGGGTAAGAGTGCAGGTCAAGAAAAAGTGTTGGCTTCCCTTGTATTTTTAAAAGACAGTTTGCCAAGTGCTCCTCGTAAGCTACTGGGGTTGGATGAATTGTAAAAACTCTATTCAAATTTTTTTCAACAAAACGCTTATTGTCCAACGCTGCTTGAGGATTACAACAAGGCACAAATGTAAGCCTTCCTGCTGTTTGGCTGATCTGGCCAGTTTCGATTTCGTTAATCACCCGATTAATGGCTCTTCTTCCGTTTGGTTCATCACCATGAATTTGGCCAAAAATGACGAGATGTGAACCGGGGGTAAGAGATCGAAATTCAACAATTTTAAGAGATTGCTCCATTGTGTTTTCCTTGATGAAGCATTCTAAAATACTTACCGTGTTAATAGCAACATTGTTTTTTCGCTGACTTTTGCAAGTCCAGTATTCACCCAACCATCTCTTATCAGCTTGTAAATAGTTTCCACATGATCAATCGGATCAATAAGTGCCCAGTCTTTAACTGAAATATTTAGCTCATGCGGTACGAAACTTCGATAAAAATAGAACGCTTTCGCGTTGCTTGCTGCCGCAATTTCCTTTGGCATTTCGCTGACCTGCACTAAACTCATCCCGGCCTTAACCATGTTGCTCCAGCTTTGTACATTGGTGGATGTAACTCCACTGATGATGGCTTGAAGTCCATGTTGTTGTGCAAGTTCCACGCAAGCCTTGAAGAGCAATCTTCCAACGCCCAGTCCTTGAAAACGTGGGCTTACCATGGCAGTGCGTAAAACACCGGTTGATTCAGGAGGATAGCAAATATTCATGCCAGGAACTCCATCCTGTGGATTTTCTTTTGATGTTTTTCCGAGGTAAACAAAGCCCATGAGCCTGTTTTGTGTAAATGCTCCCAGCATTCGTTTGGTATTCAGAAGCCGATCCCATTCGTCCAGGGTGTATTTCTTTGACGGCACATAATCGATGTGCCCATCCGTATGAAGCTTATCCGACACCTCTGCATGAATAGCTCGCACATCTTTAGCAAAGCTGGGTTCAAGAATGTCAATCTGACAATCCAGGAATTTTCCTGAAAGTGGTAAAACAGAGCCATAAACCGCCTCCATGTATATAATATATATTGACATAAATATTATATGTCAATAATATATTGCGTATATTCTTGATACCATCAAACACCCACCTCATTACGAGGCGTTCAAAGCGTATGAATAACTCACCTAAAATCATTCTCACCGGTGACAGACCGAGTGGAGCTCTTCACCTTGGCCATTACGTTGGCTCTCTCGAAAAGAGATTGGAGCTTCAGGAGGATCCGGCCTGCAAACAATATGTGCTCATTGCTGACGTTCAAGCTCTCTCAGCCAATTATGATCAACCAGAGCGCATTCGCAGCAATACAGAGGAGGTTATGTTTGACTACCTAGCCGTAGGCCTTGATCCTTCCAAAACAACATTTCTATTACAGTCCCAAATTCCTGAAATTGCCCAGTTGAGTGTTTACTTTCAAAATCTCGTTACTCTCGCAAGACTACAACGTAACCCTACAATTAAGGAAGAGAGGCAACAGAAAGGCTTTGAAGCAGATATTCCTGTGGGTTTTCTCACCCATCCCATCCACCAGGCAGCTGACATCGCTATTTTCAACGCTAATACTGTTCCCGTTGGAAATGATCAACTTCCCCTCATTGAACAAGCCAGGGAAATCGTACGGTCGTTCAACCGCATATATGGCAACACATTTGTCGAACCAGAACCATTGCTTTCGAAAGTTTCCCGACTCGTTGGTGTAGATGGCAAGGCCAAAATGAGTAAGTCGCTTGGAAACACAATACAGTTAAAATCAACAGCAAAGGAGATTGATACAATGGTTCGTCGAATGTTTACTGATCCTCAAAAGACAACCGTTGCCGCCCCTGGACATTTGGACGGAAATGTTGTCTTTGCTTATTTGGATGTCTTCGACAAAAACATAAACGAATTAGAAGAACTAAAGGCACAATATACAAAAGGTGGAATTGGCGATGCATCGGTTAAAAAGCGACTTTCTTCTATTTTACAATGTCTTATTGGTCCGATTCAAGAGCGGCGTGATTACTGGGCCACTCACAAGTCCGATGCGATGGATATTCTGCGTGACGGCACTAAAAAGGCCCGTATCATCACTATGGAAACCATGGATCGTGTTGAAAAGGCAATGCACATTCATCTTGGATAAATTGGATGCTTGCAAGAGTTATCTACCAACACATTACCCCCCTTTCCTAATTTTTGCGACTCATAACGTCCTTTATTGGACTGAATTGTTGACACGCAACAGGGCTGACTTTTAGACTGTCAAGCGATGGATCAGATCATTCCAAAAACTCCCACTTCGGGACTTCCCGTTTCCTTCATCGGCAAACCGTTCCCCCGGATTATTCTCGCCGAAGGTGAACCCGCTGCCCGTCGCTTCATCGAATTCTTTGCCGCAAATATCCGCAACCCCAATACCCGCATGGCCTACGCACGCGCCGTTTCCCAATTTCTCGAATGGTGTGATTTGCGCCATTTGGCATTGAAGGGGATAATGCCTCTACATGTGGCTTCCTACATCGAACACCTGCCGAACCGTCCGGTTAAAATCCAGCCCTTTTTGAAGAAGTCGAAAGACGGCCAGGCTATCCGAACGACAACCGCAATCCAGCCGCTCGATGTCCCCTCCGTGAAGCAGCACTTGGCAGCAATCCGAATGCTCTTTGATTGGCTTGTGGTAGGGCAGATTATGCCGACAAATCCCTCAGCCTCCGTACGCGGTCCAAAGCACGTCGTCAAAAAGGGCAAGACGCCGGTTCTCTCCGGCGAGGACGCAAGGAAGCTCTTGGATTCAATTCCGCTCACGCGGAAAATCGAGGAGGGCGGCCAAACGGTAGAAGTTCCTGATTTGCTGGGACTACGAGACCGGGCATTGATTGCCCTGATGGTGTATTCCTTCGCCCGCATCGGAGCTGTCATTCACATGAAGGTGGATGATTATTACCAGAACGGAAAGAGGTCGTGGATTCGGCTCCATGAAAAGGGCGGAAAGTTTCATGAAGTGCCCGTCCACCACAATGCCGAGGAATATCTGGACATGTATCTGAAAGCCGCAGGCATCGAAAACAAAAAGTCCACTCCCCTATTCCGAAGCGGCCCGCGCCGAAGCCATTGTCTATCAGATCGCCCCATGAGCCATCGCGATGCTCTGCGAGTGGTGAAACGGAGAGCAGCAGCAGCCGGGTTGCCCGACCGGATTTGCTGCCACACGTTTCGTGCCACCGGGATTACGGCTTACCTCGAATCGGGTGGCACGATTGAGAACGCCCAAGCCATTGCCGCCCATGAATCGCCACGCACCACAAAGCTCTACGACCGAACCAAGGATGAAATCACACTTGATGAGATTGAGAGGATAAGCATCTAACAAAAAGTCAATTCCTTCGATCAAGGAATACAGAACTTTTCATACACAAGATATTTCAACTTTATCAACTCGACGACTCCGGATCATATCCAAGAGCAACCATTGCATTACGAATATCCAACAACAATGAAATTTCTACGCTACCCGTTTTTAAGTCACGCCAAATTTGTCTGTTATAATCATTAAGATGAAAGAATTGAGGTCTTGTGTTAAGAATGTACAGCACCAACTTGGCGGTCGGCTCTGGTTGCGACTTTGCAAATCCCTTCTCGTTGATGCGATACATCAAGTCAGAGCAATCTACATTCAGGTTTGAGCCACCAGAAATCGCGAGCTCGACTGCTTCTGGATAGTACTTTTCAAAACCTAGAGGCCATCCAACCATTGTGCTTTTCTCCTTCTCTGTGAGTGGAATAAGTAAGCCATTTAAACGCATCTTCCAATATCCATTGAACCACCGTTCCCAGATTTTTTCGGTAGTCATTGGAGCAGTCTCTCTCAAAAAGGAACCAAAACGGGTTGCTACTTGTTCACGATCTGTTTCAGGTAGCATTTCTAACTTATTTTGCAGCCATTTATTCTCAATCGGATTTTCCAACCTGAACAAAGCTATGCCAACAATATTATCTATAATGCGCTTCTTGGCGTTTTTCGAGAACTGGGAGATTCGACGAATTGTTTCATCAAAACTTGGCAATAAAGATTTTGTAAAACCCGAAAGCCATCTTCCCCACCACAAGAATCCGTCCCAGCTTTGTTTGGCTCTCAACTCATCCTTCCAATCAAACAATGGCAAAAGCCTCTCCGATGCAAACGCGGGATCAAGTGAATAAAAATAGTGAAGTTGGCTAGCGAATAATATGCGCGCATAAGTCGCGCTCCCTGAGGTTCCAACGATCATGGCTAAAAGTGCTTCTTTTATGGAATCAGGAAAACCTCGCCATGTTTCAAGAGAGATCTTCCTCGCGACCGAAATACGTTGAAGCCAAAATTCGGCAAGGTGACCTCCAGGCTGATTTATGGCTGTTTGAAGCCAGTCTTTACTGTTTTTCACAGCAGGTGGGGTATCCTTGAGTGCAAGATTCCAAATGCGGATCGCTACTCGTTCTGCAAGTTCGATCATGCTATCTGGAATAGCATTCTCTTCGCGACGAGATCCATTCTCAAGAACGTTGGCAAAGGCAATAAAAAATTCAGGTGGGGCATCAACAGTGTTTGAAAACTCAAGCACGGCTTTCCATTGGTCTGATCCAAGCTTTCCATTACACCAACCTTGGCAAACACACTGCCATAGATCGGAATCAATGAGATATCTACTGATGAGAGTGCTAATCCAGAAAATACCCCATTCCGGTTTCTTAACGACAACCCCAGTAACGGCGCTACAGTATCTAGAACGTTCAAAGGGGTTTGTTGACTGGCGATTCAGCAACTTATCAAGGAAATCCTCTGGATTACCAGAGGCAATTAAGTCGAGATCGAAACCCTCAGTCGGATTATAAGATTCAACTTTGCCTGAGTAAAAATCTAACTCCGGATGTTTACGTGCTCTAAAATTTGGATGTTGTTTCTGTAATTCAGAATAAGCTTTCTCGGTTATCGAGCTTGATGGTGCAACATGTCGAAGCCAAACCACGAAATTATAGACTTCGTAATCTATCACGTCCTGAGACAATCCCTCAGCCAGATTTTTGGGAATCCCGAGCAACACCGCTTTTATAAACGTTTCTTTTACTGGGTCGCTTGCATTCGGATATGCACATTCGATAAGTTCAAACACGTCTGTCTTGAATCGGTAAAGCAAGTTGTTTTTCAGTAGCCATTCGAGCTTTTCATCTGCTGAAAGATCAATCCGTTTTCCTACCCCAAAAACAGCAATACGACGCAAAACAGGAACCCTAGAAGCTAAGCATTTTTCGACCAGTATAGAAAGATTGTTGTCGTTCCGTTCTGCGTAGGTCAGCACAATACTAGCTGCAGCGTCCAATAGAATATCTACAACTGTTTCGCTCCTATTCTCATTTGTTTTTCCAATGGATTGTCGATACAAATAAAAAGGGTCGTATTCTTCATTCCCTCGGCTACAAGTTTCAAGTAGGGCATGGGCAGCACCAAGATTGTTGAGGACTATCGGCTCCAATTCGTTTACATATGAGATAAAATTAGCTTTTATCAGATGGTTCCACGCTTCGTTTAGCCAGCAATTTTCATGTCTCTCAAGATTTAAGCCGAACCTCACTTCTTCCGAGTTGGTTTTATCCACCGCTCTGAGCCAGTTTTCTTCAAGGACGATTTTAGGTCGCGTTAGTAAATCGAAAAGAAGGACAGAAATGGCCTTATCTTCCGGGAATCGACATGTTTTTAAGAGTAACCCCCAATCTTCGTCTGACAGAGCATCACTTGACTGGGCAAGCAAAAACGCCGTCCATCGTCCAAAAACATGATTGATTTTATCATCGCGATCACGCATCCCTAATCGTCGACAGATAAACCCGCACATTGTTGGAGTTAGTTTTCCACCGTTTCGTTGAATCGACGCCATCAATTCCTGTGAATTTTCAGCAACAAAATGGTCGGTTAACCACATTTCTAGAGCCGGCTCTAATGTTCCCATTTCTGCATCCGGAGAAAACAATGGTCTAAGAAAGTTCCGCTTTTCCAGCCATGAAATCCATTCTGGCAGTATTGCGTGTTTGAAGAAAAATTGTGCTGTGCTGGCGTCTGTCAATGAAAACTGGATATAATCGGCATCTTCTCCTTCCAATGGGGGACGAGATGTAGCAATAGCACGTATTCTCTCTGCTTTTTCCCACAGACCTCGCTTGAGTTCGCTTACCCAATCACGAACCGCAACCGTAATCGGCTCATGCAAATTTTTAGCTTCAACTGGCTTATATACCAATGGTTGAATTTCAAGGTGTTTCCATTTTGAAAGCGATTGATCATCATCCGTTGAAAAAGCAAATCGCGCCTGTTGGTTTCCAGGCGGTAGCCCGCGAGCCAAGTAGTTCATCACAGTGTCGTTATGGCTATAACCGACGAACAGCACAACATACCGCGAAAACATTGAGATTAAAAAACGTGTGGCCCACCCCTGACTTAAATAGGCACGCCCAAAGTCCTCATCCGTAAGTATGCATTTTTCTACTTTTTTATCAGCACATCCATGGAGATAGACTATCCCATTGAAATCATTCCCGAGTGGTAATGCTGGAGCATAGAATTTTTCTACGTCAGTATCAAAGGACTCTCGTGCAGCTATTGTAAAATGCGTGTCGAAGTTCGTTGTTACGAGTCTGACCTGCTTAGGGGTTGGAAATAATTGCAAAAGCAGATGATGAAGTTCATGTGGTTTTGTCTCGTTATTGACCAAGATGTCAGCCGCCAGATTATGAACGCGAACACCTTTCGCTTTTAACCTTCCCAGATAGCGGTCTTCCGGCTCATCCTTCTCCATGGTAATACTTGATGAACCGCCAATTTTCCGAGCTAATTCCGCAAATAAGGGCAATGAAGACGGAGCAGGACAAGAGACTCCAGCCCCCGCAAAAACAACCAAATCTCCAGACATCTGAGCCCTTAAAAGCTTGTCAGGAAAATCTATTCCTTTAATCAGCATATCCGGAAGGAAAAATAAATCATCATGATTCTTTTCGCACGTCAATTAATACAACAAAACAGTTTAGATTACGAATTGGTCGAATAATCAGGTATTTTCTAAAACTCGTTCAAGTTGAATTTTAAAAATGGAACCCAACGAGCACCCCCGTGGTTTCTTACTCTACACTCCCAAGATGCAAGATTCCTGGTGGCCAGCCTTATCTCGCTGCATTTATCAACGCCTAAAGGGATGGTCTTCTGCAAAGGAAGAATGAACCATGAACCTTAAATAAGGTGGATATACAATTCGTATCTCCATGCAGGGGAGACAAAACAAGCGTTATCATCTTTCCATAATTTGCTTTAGCAAGCCGTAGTTGAACACAATACAAATGATAAGGGCAGTTCAACAAATCACTCCCAAGCGCTTACAAATCAGCGTGATCTGGCGGGAGTTGTGGTGGCCACAAAGGAATATTTTCTCGGTCCAGTTTTCGCAACAACAAAATAATCTGCCCCATGGAAAGTATCTATTAGTGAGCGGCTTTACCAGATTGGCAGATTTCATCCGATCAAGCGCAGTTTCTATTTCCCTGCACTTGATATTCGCACACGTTTTACGCTCATAATGACTTTCCACTTGGGGGTGTTGCAATGGCCTCCATTAGGCGGTGGATGAGGCGGGCGGTGGGGTTCTTGGTGGCTTTGCGACCTTCAAGGGCGTCGGCTTTGGCTTCGGATAGAAGTGTGGAGAAGCGCGGGGCTTTCAGCAGGGCTTTGACCATCTCAAAGAATCGACGGTTTCGGGATATTTCCACGCCAGCCGTTTCGAGCAATTCCATGTCGTAATCGGACAGAGGTTCGATGGTGTCCAACGCTCGGTCAAATAGTTCCCGTGGACGTCCGCTTTTCAAGTAGGCTGCAAGAAGTTTTGAGTGTTCGGTTGTTTGCGGTTTTGGTTTCTTTTCGGGTTCAACCCAGGCGAGCAATTTCCAGTCGGTGCCATCGGCAGTTTCAGTAAGCTTGACACGGAAACGTCCTGTCAAGGTTTCGACTCCATCAAGCTGCTTTAAAATGGAATTCCGATTTTGAGTAAAAAGCTTTTTGCGGAATGATTTGAATTGGGGAATCGGAAACGAGACTTGCTCCAACAATTTTGAGATGGCGATTTCAAACGGTTTTGCCTCGGTGTGGTGATAGGCGCGGCTGGGAATGTAGAGATAGATGGCTTGCGCGAGCGGCGAACGGATGGACGTGAATACGTCGAGTTTCAGGTATTGAAGCTCCGCAATGCGATTGAGGAGGGCGAAGAATTCCTGCGATAACGTGCAGCCGTTGAACCACATTTCCTGTTGATTTGACAATGCCAGCACCGCGTCCTTCCGCCGGATGGGACGGTCCACAATGTCCAGGCGTTCGATCAATCGGTAAGTGTGAGCTTCGCTCGTGTTGAGGTCGAGAACGCGAATGTAGGAATCGGTGAGATCAGCGAGAATTTCACGAATGGCCCGCGAGTAACGTCCCCCGTTCGTGTGAGCGTAGCGACGGCAGAAATCATTGAAGGAAAAGCGAACCAGCCGGGTGTCGTCGTAGGGATCACGAAAACTCAACAACGCAAAAATGGCGCGGGCATGTCGAACGTCCAGCGCGGGAGGCGGATGGTTCGGGCGCAACGGATGAAAGCCGCCCATGGAATATTGACGCTCGATGACTTGGCCGTTCACATTGACCTTGACCGTCACCTGACGCGGCCCGGTCTGTTTGGTCGCCGCGAACACGGGGCCGAGAAAGTAATCTTGCGGCGCGGCCACGAGTTGTCGTGATCTCGGCGCTGTTGAATAATCCGTTTCACTCCCCTGAAGGTTCTCCATGGTATATATACAAAATGCTTTGCGGCACGGAGGCAACCGTAAAACGTCCATCTTTGGACAACTAAGAAACACATAAATAAAGAATATATAACTGTGCGGGTGATTCTTTGGACAGCTAAGAAAGAATGAGACTTTGGACGTTTAAGAAAAAGAACGGTGTTTTCATGGACAACTAAGAAAGTTTCACGAAAAACCGTGGACAACTAAGAAAACGGACTTTCGTTAAATCGTTGATTGTCAAATACAACATGCTCTCTCAAATTCCTTCCCTAATAATGATTCCCATCTAAAGATTAACCATTGGGAATGCGATTGAAATCGGAGCGGGGGAGACTCCCCTAGCCTGAAACAATTTGGAGTTTGCAATCAATCCCTTGCCGTCATTGAATTCCTATTGCGTTGCCGGAAGACCATCCCATGTCTTCCACATTCACAACATCCAAATCCACCACCAAACACTTTGGAGAAGCTTCGCCGCACACCAGCGTTTACGAACAGGTCACCCAACGAATCATTGCACTTTTGGAAAAGGGAACTGTTCCTTGGCAAAAGCCGTGGAATATCAAAACTGGAATGCCGTGTAATTTAGTCACAAAACGACCTTATCGCGGAATCAATATCGTTTTGCTTTGGGCGATGGATTTTGAGAGTCCATATTGGCTGACTTGGCATCAAGCACATGAATTGGGCGGCTATATTCGCAAGGGAGAAAAATCAACACCGATTGTGTTTTGGAAAACGGTGAAACCGGATAAACAATCCAAGGAGCCAGACGAAAATGTTCCCAACGATTCTGAACCAGTCCAACCCAACACGCTTCCCCAAAAGCGCCCACAAATCATTGCTCGTCTCTACAACGTCTTCAACGTTTCACAGTGTGAGGGATTGAAAAACTGCCCTCCCCTTTCCGAGCAACTTGGAACCACCACCGAACCGGCAAAGGTTTACGAAAACATGCCCGACCGACCCATCATCAAACACGGGATGAGAAGTGCGTTTTATTCCCCAGCCGAAGATGTCATCGGAATGCCAAGCCTAACCAATTTCACAGATGAATCAAGTTACTGGAATACACTCTGGCATGAGCTCACGCACTCGACCGGAGCCAAGCACTGTTTGAACCGTTCCACGCTGACCGCGAGCGAAGGATTTGGTTCTGATCCCTATTGCAAAGAAGAACTGATTGCAGAAATGGGAGCCGCATTCCTTTGCGCCCATGCCGGCATTGCCGAGCATACTGTCAATAACTCCGTCGCCTACCTCCAATCTTGGCTCGGAAAACTTAAGAACGACAAAACGTTAATTGTCTCCGCCGCCAGTCAAGCACAGCAAGCGGTGGATTGGATTTTGGATGTAATCCCGAAATTTCCCACAGCCAACAATCCAACGGAATCACTACGATGAAAAGCTCATTACTTATAGCTTACCAAGAGGTGGACAAAATCCTATTCACTTGTTTGTAAATGCGTATTGTTTTGTCCAGATTTCAAATCTCCTTTTCACGTGATGATTTTCCAAACACGTAAGGGGGAATGAAATCACAACTTAAAAACGCGTTCTTATTATTCCCAAAAGAAGTTTGACGACCAATCCAATCTATTTGGTTTTAAAACAAGCAAATCATGTAAAGCCCGATTGACGGGGTTTCCTTTTTCACAACGCCGCCCAATCCCCGGCACCTAACCCTCGATCCATTTTCGCGGCAAGCACCCGCCTTTGGCGTTCATTGAATAGAGATACTGGCCGCCCGCTTTTTGGTCTGATTATTTGACAGTCAGTTTGGCGGTTGACTCTGCCACAGGCGCGTTTGATACTATTGACTCATGGCGCAAAGCAAGACAGTGGCGGATGTCGAAGCCCAAATCCAGGCGATCAAGGAAGCCCTGTTTGCCATCGGCCCGATGCGTCCGGGCAGCATCTCCATGCAATACAGCATTTGCAGCACGCCAAACTGCCGGTGCAAAGACAAAACCCACCCGCAAAAGCATGGGCCTTATTACAAGCTCGGCTATGTGCATCGTGGTAAAGTCAAGATTCAGCACATCCCAAAGGAGGACGTGCCGGAAGTCCAAAGGCAACTGGCCAATTTCAAGGAGTTCCGTCGATTAACCAATGAGTGGATTGACCTATCCTTGGAACGCGCTCAACTCACGTCGAAGCGCCCTCACAGTCAATAAGGCAAAGTGCTATTCGCAAACCGAATTCCAAGACCATTCCAGAAAACTGACTTGATTGCGAGTGATGGTTAAAGTGGGCAAATTTCCAACGTCAAACGCGAAATTTTGTATTGAGTTTTCTCATGACAGAAGCGGCTAAAGAGAGGATTTGAATGTCGATTGACGGTTTGGGTGTCGCTCCCAATGACGCGGCCAGCAGTTCGGGAATACAGGGTTTCAGCAGCAGCGGGACTTGCGCCTGAAGAATCGGGAGTTTTTTGCACATCTGATTTAACACTGCCAGCAAGCAGCCCCCAGCGCAAGGATTAGCGCCGTTCTGAATTTACCGGGTTATTCCTAACTGTCTGATACTCAAAAAAAGTTTAAAAAACGCAACTTTTTTGTAAATCCTATTGACAGAAGCTTATATAATATATATTATATAAACATAACCACAACGAACAGGAAACCCGCTCCCCAAGCGGCTTTGCGGTTCAAGGAATTTCAAGGATTTCACCATGAAAACGACTCCAAACAATACAACCCGTTCCAATGCCGAGAGCGTCGAACCGCTCTTGAGCAACGACACCAACTCCGAGGTGAAATTACCCCCCCCGACTCCGACAATGGACGAGTGGCCTGTTGTCTTTTCCTATAGTCGAAAGGATGCGCTGGCCGACGGCGTGCAGGTGGATGTTACCGAAACTGCCAAGGAGGCGGGATTTTCAATCCCGGTCTTTTTGACGGACACGGTCTTCAACCAATACGTCAAAGTCCCGGAAGGCGTCGAATGCCAGGACGAGGCGGGCAGATTGTGGGACATTCTCCAAGTTCTTCGTTACGCCATCAAGCAAACGAAGACAGAGGAAAGTCGCCTACCCTTCCAGTTGTTCGTTCGCAACGACAACGAGAAAGCGCGACTTGTCACCCTGCACGCGGTTTGCGGTGCGCTGGACATTGACGACGCCAGTCCATCAATGACAATCATGCTACCGACTGAAGACTAAACTTCAAAAGCCCTCTCCCACCTTTTCGGATGAGAGGGGCACAATTCCCCTATGAATAACACAAATAAACTCACCCGCTCAACGTCTGCCAGCCACAACGGCCAAGCCGACAGCGACACTAAAAAGGAATACGAAGTTTCTCTGTCATTCATTCAATACAGCAAAGCAACCATCATCATTGAAGCTGTTTCGCAGGAGGAAGCCGAATGCAATGCAGACGAAATATGCGCCGACGAAATCGACGATTGGAACCCTTATGATGGCGAAATAGAAGTTCTTGATGTTTCACCAGTTAAAGACGACCAACCATAACCAAAAATGAAATGTCCAGGGAATCCATAACAACCGAAATCCCTGAATAACATCAAACATACCGAAGCCCCTTTCTTTTTGGAAGGGGGCTTCCTTTTTTACAACGCCGCCCAGACTCGCTTCCCCCATGCGTCTGTTATGATTCTAATATTCCCAGTATCACATCTTTTCTATAATTGATAATAATTCACGAACTGACTCATCAACCGACTTTCCTGCTGTATCAACGGTGATGTGTTCTTTGACCCACGGATGAAATTCTCTCTGTTGGACTTCAAACCATGTGGGTAGTTGTAATCCAGATATATTAGGTTGACGTTTTTCCACTCTTTTTTGATGCTCGGATAAATTAGTACAAACAACTTCGATATTCAAACAACGAGCCTTGGCCTTTTTAGCAACCGACTCTATTTCATTTCGAGTTAGTTCAATGGGGTTACATGAGTCAAATACAACAGAATTTCCTAAACATAGATTGTCGCTAATGATCATGTAGGACATGCGATATCCCTCACCTTGTACATTCAACTTACACAGGTCACGGAAACATTGCTCCACAGTGTCTACCCGCAAATAGACAGCACCCAATTGCTTTGAAATATGTTGAGCCAAGGTGGTTTTTCCAACGCCAGGTAATCCAGAAAACGCATAAAGCATGGGGACATGCGTATTGTTGGGGCGAATTATTCGAAGCATTGGTGTATTATGGATACTGTTCGTTTTTCTATCAAGACACACTTATTGAAGATTAGAAAATTTTCTGCCTAATTCCGACAGCCATCGACCTCACACGCTTAGTCGGGGGCTTTTCGGACTGTTCAGACCTTGACGTTTCGGCGAACTGTTCCTGTGGGCTCACCTGACTTGACACCCGTTTCCCCAATTTCAGCTTTTGTGTCTGGCCAACGCCTGCACCTTTCGATCGACCTATATTCATATAATAGGACAATAGGGCGTTATCGATTTAGCGGAGATGGCAGACTGTTTGTGATGGCGTTGATGGCTGGAGGGAAAAGGCGTTATTGGCATATTGACCTATTGTCAGAAAATAGGCTTGTGATTTGAAACACTGATGAACACGTGTTTGTGCTTTGTCCTATTTCCCTACGATAGGACAATAGGAAAATAGGTTAATATGGATTAGGTCAGAAGATGTTGACATCCTCTTGAAAATCTCTTTGGCTGGATCTGTCAAACAATAGGTCAATAGGGAAATATGGCGACACACATTGCATTCGTGAACGGAAAGGGAGGCGTTGGGAAAACAACCTGCGCGATGCTTATTGCCGCCGCGTTGGCTGAGGCGGGACAGAACGTCAGCATCGACGACCGCGATCCGCAACGCAGCGCCACCACGGCAGCGGGGATTTTTGGACTGCCAATTGGGACGACCGGTTCCATCGTGATTATTGACACAGCACCCAGCCTTCAACATCCGGCCACGCTCGATGCCATTCGCACGGCAAACTTTGTTGTGTTGGTTACCACGCCAAGCCCGCTTGACCTCGCCACGACCGCCGCAACGGCCAAACTGATCCAAGCCGAGCGGGGAGGGAACACGCGGATTCTTTTCAATCTTGTCCAGACCAATAACCGGTTCTTTACTGAAATGCCTGGCATTGCCAAAGAACTTCCGTTTCCAGCGTTCGAGAACTTCATCATTCGTCGCACCGCTTACCAGACTGCCCAGCTTCAAGGCTGGCGTTCCATCCCGTCCGCATCCCGCGAGGATTTCATCAAAGTCGCCATGGAACTTGCCCGACTTCTGTTCCAATCGTCTGACAATAGGAAAGTATGACAATATGACAAAACAGACCACCTCAGAACAACTTCGCGCGTTGATGCAAAGCCACGTCGAAACGGTTGCCGTTCCCAGTCAGCCAGTTCAAACGCCGACTGTGCCAACCGTTTCAACACCGCCTCATGTTCAAACCCGGTTCAGCGTGCGCCTGTTACCCACCGAAATTGCCAAGATCAATTCGATCATCAAAAACACCGTGTTGATCACGGGCGAGCGCACCACTTTGACCGATGTTCTGCGAGTCGGTTTGGGACGGATGGGCGACTCGACGCAGATCAGTGAAGCGGAGCTGACAAACCTTCGCGCCAGCGACAGAAGAAGACACCAGTCTCGCCATGTCCCAAAATAAATGCCATAATGAACAAATGAAAACACCAGAAAAAATCGATTTAGAAGGGACTCGTGGCGTTTCTAACGTTGGGAGCCCCGGCGATGTGTGGGTTGCGAAAACCAACAAACCCGTCGACAAGCTGGAAGAAGACATCAAGACCTATCGAAAGAAATTGAACAAACAGGGGATGGTTCTTTTCGTCGCTACCCTCGGATGCTGGAGTGTTGAATTGAAATGGCTTCAGGTCATTGCTTTTTTAATGACCGCTTCATTTTTTTTCTATGAGCTGCGACAATCTTGTTCAGAACTACCATCGGAATCGTTTCCAAAGAGAATAAGCGATCTGAGCAAGCAAATTGTCAATGGTTTTGCGACAGTAAAATGGATTCAATTTCAAGGCTACTTTTATTCTATAAAGTGTGTTATCAAAGAGGCATGGGTCTACTTTCTTTGCGTTTTATTCTGGATTCTCTCATTTGTGTCGCTTTTGATAAAATATTATCGAAGAATAGAATGAAAGGTTGGATTTATGTGCCGATCTTTTCTGCCTTCGTTTTCAATTAAATCCGCCTTTCTCAGAAAATGCAAAGGCGTGTCCGTTGCTTCGGACACGCCTCCGCCTTTTCGACCCCACGGCAAACCCAGACTCTCGGCTCACGACCTGCTGGGGATTTTACCCACCCCCATTTGGCATCCTGTTTTTATCGAATGCGTTCTCACCGTCATCCGTTCCAAGCGTTGCCAGACTTTCATAACTGCTGCTCCAACCCCGCTTCGCGTTTCTTCACAGGCACCTCCGTTTTCTTTTGAACGACAACACTCTTTTCCGGCACGCGTTTTGGGGATGCTGAACGCGGTTCCAGTGCTTTCAGTTTTACAACTGGCGATTCCATGACAACGGATAACTTTGTTTGCTCCGACATCATTTCCGTTGCCATCTTGCGGTCGGCTGTGCGCGAAACGTTCTCGCGCAAAATATCGATGCTGTCCGTGTAAACCTTGACACCCTTGCGACCGCGCGAGATCGAAACATAGAACTGATTTGCGTTGCTGGCACCCGACGAGATCAAATCCGATTGCGCCAAGAACTCGAAGTCCACCGTCTTTGATTGCGCCATGTGCGACGTGACCGCGTAACCCCATTCGATATGCTCAAAATCCTTTTCCAATCGCCAACCATTATCGAGCACCAAACGCTCGTCCACGCCGATGTAATCCACCGTATAAAGACTTCCGTTGTTCAGACGATGACCTTCCAATGACCTGCCGTTTCCTGTAATGCGAATGCGCTCACCTTCGCAGACTTCGAGCTTGTTGGCTTCAAACACCGAGAAGTCACGCGGCCTGTCCAACGGCAGCGGTTTGTAACCCCATTGGTTTGCGGCAATGACCTTGCCGTCCTTGATTTCGATGACTTCAAGCCGTTCGCCACGCGAGAAGCCCGGCACCGCTCCCGAGATTTGAACCACTTGCCCCAACTCATATTGGCGCGCGTCTCGACGTTGGGCGTCTGTCCAATCCAGTCGATTCAAGACCGACCATTCCACGCCCTCCTTCAAATGCCCGGTCTCCTTGAGCTTGTCACGAATGGCACGCGTGACCTTCTCTCGTTCCTGATGCGTGGGCGAGATCACCAACGCCGTGTAACCCTCCGCGACCGTTCGGACATAATCCGCAGCCAGCGCCGATCCCATTTCCTTGACAGGCAGTTCCTCAATCCAACCGTTGTGTTCCAAAATCTCAAACGCCTTTCCGTTTTCATGCGCCTGCACATATTCGACCAACTTTTTGTAATCGCCCTTTTGACGTTGAATTTCGTCCACGCTGACAACTGACATTCCACCAAAGCGTTGCAGTAAATCAAACGCCTGACCGCGTTCGACGGCGTGATGTTGTCCCGTGTCGCCCACCAACACCACGCGAGCGTTGGAGGCTTCGGCCAATTTGAGGAGTTTGTCCATCGTTCGGGACGAGACCATGCCCGCTTCGTCCACGAACCACACACGGTTCTTCGCCATCTCCTGAAGTTGCGGACTGTGCAACAACATCTCAATCGTCTCGGCTTCCTTGAACCCGTCACCCCGCAACGTTCCTCGTGCCGCATCCGATCCCGGAGCCAGCGCGAGGATTTGGAGTCCCGACGTTTCAATTGCCAGCCGTAGTTCTTGAAGCAAGGTTGTTTTACCGGTTCCCGCCTTGCCAACAATCCCGGTTACTTTGTCGCGGGATTTGAGAACGTGCATCACGGCGTTGCGTTGCTGTCCGTTCAAGCGCGTGTTCTTAATTTCCCAATTTGGATTAAGCGACGGGACGGTGTTCTTACTCCGCTTGCAATAGTCGATGACGCGTTTTTCTTCTGCCACCACTTCTGCGGTTGTAATCAGTTCTTGTCCATCCCGATTTCGACGGATCAACGGAAACTCTTTGATGGCCTCTTTGACACCCTGAACGGTGGCGTAACCCGCGCCCCATTCCAACGCTTGGGCGAGCAACTCGCGTTCGGTCACCACGCTCTGGCGTTCAAAGAGATGTTCGATGGCAAACGCCACCGCCTCGCGTTCGCGTCCCGGAACGATGGGGTGAATCACTGGAATACGTTTTTTAAACGTTTTAAAGCCCTCCAGAGCCTCGATCTCTTCTTTGGATAGGCGATCCCACCAGAGGGCGTGAAGTTCGGTTTTAGACAGGTTCTCGACCTTCTTTTCGCGGGTCAGGGCGGCGAGCTTGTCCTTCTCGGCGGCGGAGTCGATTCCGCGTCGGGCAGCTTCGGCTTCAATCCGTTCGGTTCGACGGCTGAACTTCTTGATGAGTTCGCGGGTAATGCCTTCGATTTCGTAGGACACGCCTGTTTGTTGGATGGGGTAGCCCAACTCCCGCAGGCGTCGAGCCATTCGGGCATGGAATGCCGCCTGATAATAGGAAGCTTCCTGAATGATGTCGCCAAATTGACCCGCTTTCCACTTTTTTTCAACGGGATCAAAAGTGGCATTAAACACGAAACAATGGCCATGCAAATGCGGATCAGGCGTTCCATCTTCCGGCCTCGCCGTGAAGTGGATGAACTCCGCCCAAACGAGGTTGCCCGTTTTTCGATTGCAATCGCGACCACCGGCACGAACCCGCGTTGCGGCTTCGTGTTCCAGTTCTTCCATCGTCTCGCGCATCGACTCCCGGAACGCGTCCAAAATGTGTTGATCCTGTGTGTATTCGTAAACGATGGACACGGACTTGGGCAGGTTGAAGTTGAAGTCATAGCCAACCCGACGATTGGCCATGTTGCGGGGCGTCAGCGGTTCTCCGGTGGACGGATTGAGGTTGTCGCAAAGCAGGGCAAAAGCCCGTTGCTCAACCCGACCCAAAAGCCCGAGTTTAAGGGCGGCCTTACCGCCCCAGAGTCCGGCCATTTCCTGGCCTTCGGCGTAATACCCCTCGCGGGTCACACCTTCGCTGTAATAGCTCTTGGCGTGCTTGGAGGAAACGGAGTGAATAATGCGAAGCATAATTAAATCACCCCATCACCTGCGAACAGGTATTGATTGTTTAAAAGAAAAAGAACGTGGATGTCAAACTGACTTTGAATGGATTTCAAAATCAGTTTGTGAACAATACTTTGTAAAAGAAAAAGACCAAGAGTCTTTTGACTGATAGGAGTCAAAATGATCTGAAGTTCAGATAAAGACTTTAAGAACTTTCTGCTCTGAATTTTGACCACAGACATCTCCCCGAAGCACAGCTTCGGGCTGGGGAAGTGTGCGATATGAAGCGATTTCATAGACTTAAATCCGGGTAATGGGGTTGTCGCAGGTGGCCTTGAGAAACTTCTCGATTTGATCGCGTGGGATGAGCTTCTTGCGAAGCACCCGGCAAGGGGTTAAGTAGCGCCGGGCAATCAGCCGTCGAACAGTCTTCGTGCAACAGTTCAAGACCACCGCAGTCTCTTCGATTGTATAGACGACAGGAGTCAGTTTTGGACTCGGTTGGACTGGTTGGGACTGAGGCGAGGGAAGGGTGTTTTGAGTGCCATTGCTGACGGCCAGGTTGAAGCTGGATTGCCAGTTGTCATCGGGTATTTGAGTGTTCATGGAATGCCTTTCTTTGTTTGATTTTGGATGCCCACGTTGGGCAACGATGGCGTTCTCTCAAATTCCATAACCAATTCAGACAGAAGTGATTTCAGATTAATCAGAAGTGTTTTCAGAACCATCGGAAAACCTGTGAATATTTGTGAATATTCGATGACAACCGGGAATCAACTGCATAGAATTCCACTTGTCACGCGTATGGCCAAAACTGAAAAGTCAATGCCGGCCACAGAGCTTCTTCAATCGGAAGCCCAACAGTCGGGGAGGCGACTAATCCTGCGTTTCATGGAAAAGGACAAACCGGTTCTGGATCGAATCGAGTTCGTTTATAAAACGGGTTCAAGGCCTGCGTTTTGGCAACGCGGCGATATTGAAAATAATTTCGGTTGGACGGAAGTTCCTCAGGCACTTTCGCTTTTGTTCCTGGATTACGTTTTAGCCGATCCGGCAACTCTTGCCGCCCATTTCTCCTTGCGAGGCGAAAAAAAGGATAGTCTCGCGGCTTCGTTGGGGAACGCCATTTACCAGCCCAAAGACCGCATTCATGGACTCTTTGTGGAGCGCGTTGATCGGGGAGTGGTCAGCCGGGTGCAATCGGTGTTTGGTGGCGACAACATCCACGGCAAGCTGGAGCGGGAACGGCGCATTCAAGTTCGACCGGAGTTCCTGCCGCAACATTGCATTGAAATCTACTGGGAACCTCGCGGCTTGAAGGCGTTTATCAAGCACATCGAATTTCATTTCGTAGTTATTCCTGAAACTATAGAAATATATATTTCTGAGTAGATAATTAAAAAACAAGTCAACACCCGCGGGAGGAAGAAACTTATGAATGCTATAATCGATAAGTCTTTGTTGCAGGAGATTTGCAAACAGTCACAAGCTAAAATGGCTTCGCTTCTTAGCATTCTGCAAAAACGTTATGTGCTTCGTATACCCGAAATTCTAGTTGAAGAAATCATCAGCAATTATGTGAGACAATCGCCACAAGTTGAAGCATGTGTCGAAAACATGGTCGACTTTTTACAGAAAAATAAAGAAACATGGATTGCAGATCCACTCGAAATCTCATTTCAAGAGCTAGTCGTCAATCGTGGCCCGCTAATAGATTTTCCAAAACCGGCACATTATATGACAGATATTGTTGATCGAAAATTCACAATCAATTCTGTTTTGAAAAGTAAGCTCAAAGAAAGAAAAAATCAAAAAGATATAATTACTAAACAAATAATTACTGAACAACGCAAAATATTAAATGTTAATCAATGCATTCCATTAAAAAATAAGAATGATTTCTTCTCAAAATTAGTTCAGCCAGAATTCGAGAATATCATTTCTGATCAAGAAAAAAAGAAACGTTTGCTGGATAGAGATTTGAGAAGACAATTCATTTTTACACACCAGGAACATAAAAAAGAAATCGATGATGCTTTTACCAAATATACTTTACAAACATACAAAAGATACAGCGCGACGTATTGCTGTCTCATTGTTCCTATGTTCTATATTTATGCCCCTCTTATCAAAATTGACTCACCAAACAGTCCGCTTCGCAAAATACTTAAACGAGATTATCAGGGGCAGAAAAATAATTTGAATGATGAGAAATATATTCAATCTGCCTTGTTATGTGATTGTATAGCGACACGTGATCGTGGAATGATGTCGATTATGGACTTATTTAAAGTAAGTGGTTTATGGAAAGGTGAAATTCTTTTTATTGATCCCCAAAAAGATTTAGAATGTCAAATGCATGAATATGACTGAATTCATTAGCAATGCTGGTGAAGTGTCTTATTCTTGAAGGATACTTTTCTTATAGCGAGGACGAGGGACACCTTTTCTTTTCGCAACACGATATCGATTTCCAACCGACGGCCCGTGATTGCCGGGCTGCCCATGTTCTCATCTCGCAGAGCCTTCACAACTTCTACCAACTCGGTCACAACCCGCACGCGGTGCAAGCCGTGTTGGCGACGTTGAACACGCAAATTTTTCATGCCAACGGCGACCTGGAAACGAACAAGTGGGCGTCGGAGAAAATCGGGACGACGCTCAAAATGCACGTGAGCATTTCGATTGCGTCCGAACCGCAACAAGGCTTTTGGGATCAGTTCAGACCGCATAAATCCAACACGACCACCTCGTTGAGTCAACAGCGCGAAAGCGTGTTGCAACCCGAAGCNTTTTNGCAACTCAAGAAAGGCGGCGACGGCATCACTCANGCNGTCATTCTGTGGGTGTCGCACGCNTTCGCGTCGAACAAGGGCCANCCNTTCACCATCACCACGTTTGAACAACAACCCATCTTATGAGCGAAATTGAAATGCCCTTCGGAAACGAAATCGATCATTGGATCAAAACCCAAAACAAGAAAGCCATCGGGGCGTTGACCCCGGCTTTCGTCAAAGCCCTGACGTTGGCCACCGAACCGATGTTTAGGAAAAACATGGGTGAACGCTACTTTGCCAACGCATCGTCGGGTGGATTTTGGGTATGGATCATTGCGGTGATCACCAGCTTTTTCACCGGCGGACTCGCCAGTGGCATTTTCGACGCGATGGGCCTGAACGACCTTGCCCGCATAACACACAGTCCGATCCCCGGCGTTCTATTGACACTTGGATTGTTTGGAGCATTCATCTACTTCAACCAGGAAAACAAAGCTGTGATCCGGGAGATTCGCAACGCCAACAAGACCTACCACTCCATGAGCCGGGGCGTTCCACGATGGGCAGACGATGCCTTCATTGAACTGATCATCACCGCCGTCGCCACATTGATTTTACTGCTCTTTGCCCCCATCACCGGAGCCCTGTTCATCGTCTCGCGCATCCTCTGTTTCCAAGCCGTGTCAAAGCAACAAGCCGCCCTCTACGACCGCTACCTTGACGCCCAAGACGCAAAGATCGAAGCCGAACGCCTGGAAAGCGCCCTGCTTGGCAACACCCCCTGCGAAGAAACCTACCTCTACAAACCACTCTCCCAAGACATCAACGACGCCACCCGCAAGGACATCGCCGCCTCCGCCGTCGGGAAACCCGTGAAAATTGCAGCGCAAGGGGGGAAGACAAACTTGTGATAGTAGAAGCGTTATTCTGACCAGTCTGGGACCGCAAAAAGCCTTATAAGTGACAGTTGTGCAAGCTGATAGCTAAACTTTGTCGGTTTTTTTAACTTGAGAGCCTCTGTTAAAAACACCCTGCCCAATCTTCTGAATCTTTCAGTCATTATGCAATAATAAGGAATGGTCATAGACTTTAAAAGTCGAAGTAATATAAAGCAAATGCATGGATCTGCTTGATGACTGATTATTTACAACATTCCTTATGTTTTTGACTGTCCAAAACTGTCTCATTTGTGGGCACTTTTCTGGAAAAGAATTTTAGGAATTGTATTGCATTAATACATCACACGTATATATTCCGAATCGAACATTTCAATAAACTATTCGATTACAAATTTGACATTGTAAGAGACATTGTATTTAAGCGCCAAGTTGGTGAAACTCTGTGAGGCTGGATACGAAAATAGGAGTCATGGTTTTTTCTGCTAAGGGTATATTCCGCGCTTAAGGGTGACGGTGTTATTTCATTAACCTAATGAGGAGTTGTTATGAATCAAAAGGTGTGCCTTTCCGTATTTTTCTCTGTTGTCTGTAGCCTGGCAATGGCTACCTCTGACAAGAATCAATCAACGTTGAACATATGGCGTGTGGTTGATCGTGACGCAAATCAAAGTGTTTGGAATTACATAACGCAGTATACAAACGTTGATGGTAAGGTTCTATTATTTACCAACAGATTTGTTGAGATTGCCACGGGGTTGCATTACTACGAGGACGGTCAATGGAAGGACACCGATGTGACCATAGAAGCACAGTCAGGTCAGGCTGTGGCCAACAAAGGCCCTCATAAGGCTGTCTTTGCGGATAATCTCCTCAATGGAATTCAAGTGACAACCCCGGACGGTGTGTCATTGAGAAGTCAGCCAATGGGCATCAGTTACAGCGATGGAGAGAATCAGGTTTTGATTGCTGAACTTCAGAGTTGTGAGGGCGTGGTTATTCCACCAAATCAAGTTTTGTATAAGAATGCGTTTACAGATTTTGACGCCGATATCTTATATACATATACAAAAGCTGGGGTGGAACAGGATTTGATCATTCGCCAACAACCTCCTGACATTCCAGAGGGGCTAAAACCAGATTTGACTCGCATCCAGTTGCTCACCGAATTCTTTAACACCCCGGATCCGACGATTACAGACCAAGCCTTTGATGTCGAACAAGGAGTCAAGTTGACAGATGAAGTTTTGCAATTTGGCTCAATGCAGATGGGCAATGGTCAGGCGTTCTCAATTGGGGATGATAATCAAAAAGGAGCAAGCGAGATTGGAGTGGCCAAACAATACTTGAAACTTGAAGGCAGAAATTTCCTTTTTGAGGAAGTCCCTGTGTCAAACATCAAGGATGACTTGGAACAGTTACCCAAAGACGGCCATGCCTCAACTGTGAAAGCAAAGGAGAAAAAACGGTATATTGCATCAAACAAAATCACCTTACCCAAACGGATCACGAAAGATCACAACGGTAAACGGATGATGACTGCATCGCTCAGTCCCAAGCAAAAAGGGTTTGTATTGGATTATTCCCTGCTGTCATCGACGAGTAACTTCACGTTCGATGGAAATACCACCTATTACGCCAGTGGAACTGTTTCATTGACAGGAACCAACGTTTTTCAGAGCGGGACGATCGTAAAGCTGACCAATGGGGCATCACTGACGTTTAGCGGAACGGGAAAATTACTTTCATCCGGAACGGATTGGAGACCGATCGTGATCACTTCCAAGGACGATAACTCTGTTGGAACCACAATAACAGGCTCCTCAGGAAGCCCATCGGCAAGCAGTGGAGCAAGCGCCGCCCTTTCCATTGGATCTTCGGTCTCAATTACGGTGACCAATATGCGCATTCTATATGCGCAAAAGGCGATTGAACTCAATGCGGGAACATTCCCACTATACGATCTCCAGATTGTGAACTGTCTGCGGGGGATTTCTGCAATCGGCTCGACCTATGCCTACTTGCGCAATGTGCTATTTGCAAATGTGCTCACCAACTTTTACATCGCGGGCACAACTGGTATCACACTGGAGAATTCCACGATTGACAACAGCCTCTATTTTATCGGGGTTTCAGGAAGTGGTTTGAGTTTCACGGTGGCAATGACCAACAGCATCCTGGCTAATGTCACAAATCGAGGTCCAAGCGGACAGACAGTGACCATTAATGGAAACTACAACGGGTTTTACAACGCCACAGTCATGACAAATTCATCCGTTTCCAGTGCGGTTGAATACTTCACCTCCAGTAGTCCATTTTCAACCGTGGGTGCAGGGCAACATTACTTGACGACGGGAAGCACCTTCTTCAGCGCTGGAACAACAGCGATTGATTCCGGATTGCAAGGAATGCTGACAAATCTGACAACAGAAGCGCCCATATATTTAACAAACACGCCTGCTACGGCAGTCAGGACAGACACCACGCTCTCCCCTCAAGTTCGTCGTAACACAGGAACTCCAGATTTGGGATATCATTACAAACCACTGGATTACATGACCTGGTCATTCGGCGTCACCAATGCAACACTTCTCCTTACCAACGGCGTTAATATCGGTTACTACAATGGAGATGGCATCTACGCCTTCGACGGAACAACCGTTTATTGCCAAGGGAGCCCGTTGAATTACAACCGATTCGTTGATTACGCAGTGGTTCAGGAAATGCCAACAATTATTGGTACCAGTGGCAATTCCGGTGGCAACTGTTTTGTCCCATACCGGTATCTGGGATATGGATCACCAGCTAAATTTCGTTTCACAGAATTCGTTCGACTTCAGGGCGGTGGCTATAACCTCTACGAGAATGGTTATTTTATTGTCAGTTCACTGGATGTTCGAGACTGTATCTTCCGACAAGGAGCAACCTACATAAATACCAGCTTGGGAGACCACTTGTTTGTAAACAATCTGTGGGAGGGAGTGAAAGCAACATTATACATGTATTCGTCCAGCACAATGGGGCTCTATAACAACTTGATGAATAATGGCGGTTTGGACGTCTACAGTGCCGCGTCAGCAAGTTATTTCCTAATCAAAGATAATGCATTTCAAAAGTGTAATTTGTCCGATGATTCAGGGACAACAACCCACAGTTACAACGCTTTCATTAATTCATCTACTAGCAATTTTACAAACAACTCAAGTAGTATTTCTGTAACGAATTACACGTGGCAGACTGGCGCATTAGGCAACTACTATCAGGCAACTAACTCCACCTTCATCAATGCTGGAAGCCGCTATGCAACCAATGCGGGACTCTACCATTACACCACCCTTACAAATCAGACCAAGGAAGCCTCAACAATGGTGGACATTGGCTACCACTATATCGCTTTAGTGAATGGCTTACCGGCAGATACTGACGGAGATGGCGTGGCCGATTATTTGGAAGACGCTAATGGTAATGGAACGGTTGATTCGGCGGAAACGGATTGGCAAAGCGCAACAGATTTGGGATTGCGAGTCACTATTACAAGACCAAGGAGTGGTTCTAACTTATAGCACCTCAGACAAGTGACGAAAACACGAATTTCAACAGGTTTTTTGAATATGATTACAAAAAATTATTTGAGGAATGAAAGCCGAGAAGGGCAAATGACGTTTTGGTTATTTCTGGCAAGCATTGCATTGGGGACATTCTCTATGTTTGCCGACGAAGCAGTGAAGCCCGGTCCAAATACTGCGATCAAGGGGCAGTATTTAATGTTGCCATTAACGTGTTTAAACACAAACGCATTTACGACGGACGAATTTCAACAAATAAGCAGTGGATGTGATAATCCAAGCGTAGGAACAGTAAGTAATACTTTTGCTTTCCTGGAAAATTATGTTGGAGCACATCAGAACACTCCGTGGGCAGCTTCCATGAATGTCAATTTAGGACATCGCTATTACTGGCGTGCCTCCTTTAGCAAGGCAATAGCTGCTTGGAATGCAGCGTGGGAAGCTACGTATAAAGAGACTGGAACTAGTGCCCAAGAGATAGCTGATACCAGTTTTATTGGATTGGCAAAACTCTATGCTGGACTTGGAAAGGTGGACGAATTGCAAAAGCTGCTTGCAGAAGCTGATGGACGAAAGTTTAGCCCCGGGAAAGCGACATTGGCATACGCAAATGCGAAACATCAGTGTCAAGGGTTACTTACAAGCACAGACACCCATTTTAGATGCGGAACGTATGCTTTGGCCGAGGTTGGAAATATTATTTCGAAAGGTAATTTTAATAACCAACTGCTCAATCAAATCTCTTCTCCGTCGACTGGGTTTTCTGCAGCAAAACTGGTTGAAATAGGAACTTTGTGTGGAGCCGAGCTTGTTGCTGTTCGTTGGACAGATAAACATGAAATCGTTGTTCCCTGTGTAATTCATTGGAAAGACAATCATTATGCGGCTCTCAGAGAGGTGTCCAATGGTCTATATAGAGTGAAGGATTCAATTTTTGATTATTCATTGGGGCTTTCAAAAGAAGAAATAGAAGAAGAAGCAAGTGGCGTGTTCCTTATTCCAAAGGATAAGATGAGTGATAGCTTCACTTTATTGACAACAGATGAGGCTACAGAAGTAATGGGTCGAGGTATTGTCGGATCTATTCCTAACTATCCAGATACATGTGCAAATAGCAATGGTGATGGGAATGGAAATGGAGGTGACTCTGGCTCAGGTGGGGGCAGCGGCTGCAGTAGTTGTAGTGGAGCATCACCAATCCAGCCTTCTCCATCTGCAGGTGGTGGTGGTAGCGGTGGTAGTGGAAGTGGTAGTTTACCTCCAATTCAACCATCCCCTTCAACTGGAGGAAGTGGAAGTAGCTGTTCCCAGGGGCCATGCTCGCCAGGAATGGCTGTATGGGAAGTTTCAGAGCCGATGATCAATCTTTGGCTGTATGATGAGCCGATTACTTATCGTCCCACTTTAGGACCAAAAATGTCCCTTAAACTGACCTATAAACAACGAAATAGTGGCTATTATCCACAAGATACCAGCCGTAAAGTATTCGGTTTCAGTGATAGTTGGAATTGCTCATGGTCATGCTATGCAATTGTACCGGATGATGGTTCCCTATCTCAAGTTTCCTTACCCAGTGGAGGGTGGCGTGAATACAACACGAATGGCACGTCGGTTGAATATTATAGCCATAGTGTTATGACCCGAACACTTGATTCCAGTAACAATTTAAAATCGTTGACGATTTCGTATCCTGACAACTCGAAGGAGATATTTAGCTACATGCCATCGACTACACCGTTTACATTCGGTCCTGCTGTATTTCTTACATCCAGGGTTGATGTGGATGGGTGTAGCAATACTTTTGTGTATGGTGAGGGAACTGGTTACGTTCGTCTTTTGCGTGTGATTGATGGAGATGGTCGAACAAATACGCTTTATTATACGAATACTTCATACCCACAATTAGTGACCAGTGTGGTGGATCCGTTTGGAAATACGGCTCGTTTCCAATATGACTCGAACGGTAATTTAACCTCCATTACCGACCCTCAGCTGATAACGAGCTCTTTCACGTATGATCAAAACCTTTGGATGACCAACTTAACCACTCCGTATGGTACAACAACATTTGAGCAGTATTACGATGACGATAGTTATGGCGACTCCCAGGGAGACTCATATTACGTGATGCGAGCCATTAAAGTGATTGATGCAGGTGGTGGAACCAATGTGTATATGCTACGACAAGATTCCGAATACGTTTACACAAATAGCACCACAAAAGTCGCGGCAATCCCCTCCAGTTGGAATGGTTATTGGTCGTCCAATGCGCCGTCCCAATCCGCCTTACCAACAACAATGGCTTTTGACACAAACTATGTCATTTACCGCAATAGTTTTCATTGGGGACCACAACAAGCTGCTAGTTTGCCGACAGACATAACAACGTATTCGCCTTCGGATCTTACAAAGGCGAGAATGAAACACTGGCTTCATAGTAATTTTGATTCTGCTACAGATTTGAGTCAAGTGTTGGGGAACACAGTTGCAATGGTTAGAAATCCAAGCCCGGATGGGGTGACTCCTGGTCAAACGACTTGGTATGATTATGACGGTCGTCCTGCAAATGATGCCTTAATGCAGGGAACAAATGGCAGCCCATCAATGATTGCCAGACGGCTTCCCGATGGGACAACTTGGTATAGGTGGTATCGCCGTGACACTTTGGGACATGTGACAAACATCGTTGAAACATACTCAACGGGCTACGGAGTGACGCCACAGGCCCGTACTAACGTTTATGTTTACAATTCAAGCGGGGATGTCATTCAGGTCATTGGCCCAAAAAACGAGACCGTTGCCGGTTTCAGCTATAATACACGACATCAGCCAATTTATGAGACAAATGCCATGGGATACGTCACCACAAACGCCTATGACAGTTTGGGGCATTTAATTGGTGTTCAGACTCCAACTGGGTTGCACATGACCAATTATTATAACTCTGACGGTTATTTGGTTACCAATATCGCTTTTGAAATATTTCGAACCAATCGTTACACGTATGCCAATGGGCTTGTTGCCACGCATACTGATGAGCGAGGCCTGACGACTTCATACACTTGGGATAATTTGCGCCGTTTGGTGCGTGTGGATTATCCCGATGGAACTTATAGTTCAAATGGTTATTTACGTTTGGATATCATTCAAAAGAGGGACCGTCTTGGATATTCAACCTATTATCATTACGACGGCGTTAGGCATATGGATACCATCACCAATGCCTTGGGCAAAATTGCCTCTTACAGTTACTGCTCATGCGGTGCATTGGAAAACTCGCAGGACTTTTTGCAAAAGATTACTGACTATAATTATAATAACGCTGGTTGGCTGACCAATATTGTTTATCCAGATGGTTATGCTCTGACATATCAATATGATTTAAAAGGACGAGTAACCAACACAACGGATTCTGCAGGAGTAAGCACCTACTTTTTCTACAACAATCAAGGATTACGCTATTGTGTGAGTAACTCCTTGGGGGTTGTTTCCAAGATAATTTATGATATTGAAGACCGGCCTGTTACTACTACGGATGCGAATGGAGTAACGGTCACTTCGACCTTTGACAATCTTGATCGCGTGCTCACGCGCACCTATCCTGATAATGGAGTCGAGAAATTTGCCTATAATGCCTATGGCTTGAGCGTCTATACGAACCAGCTGGGATCAAATACGTATTACTTCTACGATACCGCTCGTAGAAAAACATGTGAGAGCAACTGTCTGGGATACACTAATGGGTTTGCATATAATCCCGCTGGGGATTTGACCAATTTGGTGGATGGAAGCGGACACAAGACCATTTGGGGATACGATATTTATGGGAACGTAAAAGCGAAGACAAATCACCTCGGCACGAATATCCTTCAATACGCGTATGATGCAAACGGACGCCTGACTAATCGCGCAACTTGGGGAGGGACCAATACCACATACGGTTATGATGCGATTGGAAACCTAACTTCTGTGTCCTACCAATCTGGTAAGACAATTTCCTATCGATATGATGCCATGAGTCATCTGACCAACATGGTTGACCAGTCAGGTACGAGCGTTTACAGTTACACCGATGCCGGTCTGCTTCAAAGCGAGGACGGACCATGGGTGAATGATGTTGTGAGCTACACGTATAACAACCGTTTGCGCAGTGCAATGACCGTGGGGTTGCCCAGCGGGTCCGTATTGAGCACAAGCTACGGTTACGATGCCATCAAACGCCTGACCAACATCACCTCCTGGGCAGGCACCTTCGTTTACGGCTATTCCAATAATCCGGCGACCGAAGTGCTGAAAATCACGTTGCCCAACGCGGCTTACATTGCCAATACCTACGACAATGTGGCACGGGAGCTGAGCACAACACTGTATAACTCCTCCGCAACCGCTCTCAACACCCANANCTATCTTTACGACAAGGCCGGTCAAAGAACCAATCAGACTTACACAACCGGCAATTACGATCGATACACCTACGATGGGATCGGGCAACTGCTCACGGCCAGCGGCTACGAATCCGGCGGAACCGCCCGTTCCCAGGAACAACTCAAATACAAATACGACGCAGCCGGGAACCTCAGCGTCCGGACCAACAACGCGCTGGTCCAGACGTTTAACGCTGATACTTTGAACCAGCTCTCGACCATCACGCGGACAGGGACATTGACGGTTTCCGGGACGGCGAGTTCGACGGCGGTAACGAACGTGACGGTCAACACCACCAATGCGTCGATCTATGCAGACGCGACGTTTGCGGCAACGAATTTCACTCCGAGCGACGGCTACAACACCTACACCGCCATTGCGCAAGACACGTATGGCCGCAAGGCGACCAACACAATCACGGTCTACCTTCCCGCAACCGAGACCTACAAATACGACGCCAACGGGAACCTGACCAACGACGGGGTGAGAGCCTTCTTCTACGATGAGGAAAACCAGCTCACCAACGTGACCGTTGGGACCACATGGAAAGTGGAATTTGTCTACGACGGGAAGATGCGCCGACGCATTACCAAGGACTACACCTATAGCAGCGGTTGGATACAAACGAACGAAATTCGCTACGTTTATGATGGTAATGTTGTAGTGCAAGAACGAACAAGCAACAACGTGGCCAGCGTGAGCTACGTGAGAGGCAAAGATTTAAGCGGAAGCTTTCAAGGCGCGGGTGGCATAGGAGGCCTCTTGGCCCGGACCGACAACACGACCTCGACCAACTCATTCTACCACGGCGACGGGAATGGAAACGTCACGTGTCTGATCAACTCCAGTCAGGCGATTGTGGCCAAATACCTCTACGACGCCTACGGAAATCTCCTGTCCAAATCGGGCACATTAGCCGACGCCAACGTCTACCGATTCTCGAGCAAGGAATGGCACGAAAACTCCGGCCTCGTCTATTACCGCTATCGATATTATGAACCTAATCTCCAGAGGTGGCTAAATAGGGATCCGTTGGGAGAAAGAGGGGGAAGAAATCTCTATTTGTTTGTCATAAATGAACCGCTTGGTTGGGTTGACATAAATGGAGACTTCAGATGGAGACAATTTTTAAAAGGTTTGGGAGCAGCAGTTGGTGGTGCGGTAGGCACTTTTACTGGTGCTGTGACAGCGGAAATAGGAGTTGGTATACCAATTGCAGTTTCGGGTGTTGTTGCGTTTAACTATGGTCTTTGGAATATGGGAGCCGCGTTCGAAGATGATTCTGCTATTGCATCTCAAGTAGAAAATTTTCCCGATAATTTAGGCGGGCTGGTCGGCGCTGGTCTTGATAGTTTAGACTCTCAATCGGAAGTTCCAGGTGTAATGCAAACACAACTTTCAACACTAGAAGACTTTTTAAATATTTTTGACGAGAATCATAAACTTGAAAAAGTTCATGCCTGTTTCGAAACGTCAAAAGATGTTAACGATTTTCTTGAAGAAAATAATTAAAATTTTAACCCAATACTGTTACATTCGCTTATTGAGTGTGATATTTCTCAAAGTTAGAATTTTTTCAAAATTTGATTGTAATAAATGACAAATAGAAGATTCCTCTATGATTTTAGGTATTCTTATTGAAGGAATGATAATATGTAGTGGTATTTATGTGCTAGGTTTAAGCGTTGCGCATCCAGAGAAATTTTCAAGTCACATTCCACGTTGGGGTGTCAAATTGTGCGCAATTGTTATGATTTTTTGTGGTATTTTTTCTATGATTATGGATATACTACAGCACATACATAAATAATGTATACTTCACTACTGTCCGGTTTAAAAGCCTTGGAAAAAGGGCGGATTGATGAGAACTTGTACGCGCCAACCATAGCACACAAGGTACCAATAAAATTAAGCACTAAAATCAGGTGGGCTACCCAAGCCCCACGAGTTAGGGGCCCAAAAAGGTGTATTGGCTTCGCGAATTGTGGTCTCGGCTATGAACACTTCTCAAAAACGAAGCAAAGTTGACCTACATCTGACTGGACCGCCAAACGCCTTGCCCACCTCGTGGCGTTGTCTCGGTCAACACAAGGGTGTTTTTTGAGGTTCTTTCACTCTTAACACCCGGATCGCTTTCGGTCATAGCGGCGACTGTTTTTAGCTATGATTAGTGATGATTACCCAATCATCAACCATTTTAACAATCCAATATTTTATACATGCCCCCTTTGAGAAAGCTTAGGTGGCACTTAGGGGGCAAACTATAGTCTGAACTTAAACCACCTTAGGGGGGGCATGGCATATATTCATGTGATATGTAATTATTGAATATTTCAATTTTACATCCAAGTTTGGATGCTAGACCAACATGGTTGACCAGTCAGGTACGAGCGTTTACAGTTACACCGATGCCGGTCTGCTTCAGAGCGAGGACGGACCATGGGTGAATGATGTTGTGAGCTACACGTATAACAACCGTTTGCGCAGTGCAATGAC
>JGI20225J20221_1000604_pt2 | contig 33428 bp, 29 predicted proteins | sample BioMet4_FD_20221 | JGI IMG/M metagenome (IMG submission 20221)
GCTATTGTAATAGTCAAATATCTCATAGCCAAGCTGTAGCCGGCAAAACCCAAACCGCATATCTGTCCTATACAACCAGCAACAGTTACAGAGTTATGCCTGAATTCTTCTCTTTTATGAATATTACTCATATGGACCTCTACAGCGGGAAGATTAACAGCCTTTAGTGCATCTAATATTGCCACACTATAATGTGTATAAGCAGCTGGATTTATAACAATGCCATCAAAATTGTCCACTGCATCTTGAATAAACGTTACTAATTCTCCCTCGCTGTTTGACTGTTTAATTTCTACCTCTACATGCAATTCTTGTGCTGTACTCTTAATGTATTGACACAATGCAACATAATCATCCTGCCCGTAGATTTCCTTTTCCCGCATACCGAGCAAATTAATATTTGGGCCATTTAATACCAAAATTTTCATATACCCATCCCCTCCAATATAGCAAAAATCTCAGGTAGAATTTCTGACCATTTTTTACCTGTGCCTACCTCGTAATCAGCATACTTGCGATAAAGCTCTATGCGTTCCGCGTAAAGCTGGTGAATTCTTTCTTTGCCCTCCGCTAAAAGCGGCCTGGTTTCCGTATCTATATCTGCAATAATTTCTTCAGGAGAACGATTAATGAATATAATAACTCCGGAATTACCTAATACCTGCATATTTTCTTCGCGTTTTATGACACCGCCACCGGTAGCTATAACACCTTTAACCTTGGAGGCTAAATATACTATGGTTTCGCTTTCGGCGTCACGGAAAGTTTCTTCTCCTTGAGCAAAAAGCTCATGTATAGTTTGTCCTGAAACTTCTTCCAGTACTTGGTCCGCATCGAAAAAATAGCGTCCAAGTTTTTTTGCCAATTCTCGTCCTATTGTTGTTTTACCACAACCAGGCATACCAATAAGGATAATGTTATTCATATTATTCCTCCTGCATTTTCTGCGCGATATCGGCAATAATTTCGCGATTTATTTTACACCCCAACCATATTTCCTCTGCTGCTAAGGCCTGTGCTATTAGCATGTAAAAGCCATTACAGTTTTTGCGACCTGCTTCTCTGGCATATCTCATGAAAAGGGTTTCTGATGGATTGTATATAAGATCAACTACTGCTCTATACCCAGCTACAATCTCTTTGGGAACAGGAGATACCTCCATATTAGGATACATACCTATGGGCGTTGTATTGACGAGAAGGTCACCATCACCACGCTCAAATAATCTCTCATAATTGAGAAAATTCAGCTTTGGCAAAGCTTTAAAATCAGAAAATTTATTACATGCCTCTTGAGGGTTACGGGATGCTATAGTTATACTATTGACGCAATTATCAACAAAATATTGTACCACTGCACGGGCTGCGCCTCCGCTGCCTAATATAACGACATCTTTATTTTCAACGGCAATAGCATTATGCTCCAGCAATTGTCCAAAACCAAAGTAATCCGTATTATACCCTCTCTTCTCGCCATTGACAAAATATATGGTATTAACCGCTCCGATAGCTTTTGCCTCTGGCGAAATGAAGGCTAAATTCTTCATTACAGCAATTTTATAGGGAATCGTTACATTAACTCCGCCATATTTTTCAGGTAAGTGCTCCAGCATATCCTCCAAATTCTGTTTTTCTACTTCCAAAAGATCATATTCGCCCTCTATACCAATTTTGCGAAATATTAAGTTATGTATTTGTGGAGAAAGACTGTGTCCTAATTTTTCACCCAATAGCCCAAATTTCATATTTCACCTCATGTTTTATCTGACACATAATTTCCCAATATCTTACATTCAATGGTTTCTTGTTTTATTTCCCTCAAGGCTTTTTTTACTTCCCGGTCATTTAAATTGCCGCTCACATCAATATGAAAAAAGTATTCCCAAGACTTACCCTCAATGGGGCGAGATTCTATATTAAGCAAATTCAGACCACATGTCGCGAAATAACCCAGCAAACGATATAAGGATCCAGGTTCATGTTTCAAAGAAACTACCATGGTTATTTTATCTGCTTCTTTACTTTTTACAGGTTCGGCTGCAACGACAAAAAATCTTGTGTAGTTATTCGTATTAGCATTAATACCGGCCGCCAAAATTTCCAGCCCATAGATATCAGCTGCTTCCTTAGACGTTACTGCAGCCATATAATTCGTTTTTTGCTTGCTTACTAACTCTGCCCCTTTAGCGGTATTAAAATAAGGAATTTGCTGCATATGAGGATATTGCCTAAAAAAAGGTCGGCACTGAGAAAACCCCTGGGGATGAGAATACACTTCAGTAATATCGTCTAACTTAGAACCAGGCCAAGCCATTAGATTGTGTTCTACTTTCACGCATTGTTCGCCAACAATATAACAACCATACCGTCTAATTAAGTCATATACCTCAGTAATACCACCTGTAGATGAATTTTCAATAGGCAGAACACCGTATTTTATTGTTCCATCTTGTACCGCTTTAGCAACGTCTTCAAACAAAGTAAAGTTATGAATAGTTACATTGGCATTATTAAAATATTTTTTTACAGCCAAATAGCTATAGGCTCCCGCAACTCCTTGATAGCCAACAGGTACAGGAGTCCCCTTAGTGGCCATCAGTGGCACAATTGTCTTTTTTTCTCCCAAAAGTTGTTCTTCTCGTTCTACGGCAATATCCATAATCTGTGCCATAATCTTACGCAAACCATCGGCATAGGCAGAATTTTGCACCCTCTGTTTGCATTTGTCCAAAACAACTGCCTCCCGCTGCTTATCTCGCACAGGCAAATTGTTTTCTTTTTTGTATTCAGCCACCTTGCTTACAGTTTCCATACGCTTTTCAAAAAGCCGGGCTATGTCTGAATCAATACAATCAATTTCTTTCCTTATTTGGACTAAATCCAACTTTTTCATAACGTTTTAGCTCCTATTCGCTGCCAAAAGCAAGTCCAAAATTGTCCAGGCGGTCACTGCTTCTATGACAGGAACAGCCCTTTGTACTATGCAAGGATCATGCCTTCCATTGATTTCTAAAGTAGTATTACAGCCTTTAGACACGTCAACTGTGTTCTGAGTTAAAGCTATAGATGGCGTTGGTTTAATGCCCACTTTAAAAAGTAAAGGCATACCATTGGTAATTCCGCCTAAGATACCGCCGTTATTATTAGTCTTAGTTTTTACAGTATTTTCACTCATATACATGGCATCATTAGCCTGGCTGCCAAGCATTGTAGAAAATCCAAACCCCTTACCAAATTCTACCCCTTTAACAGCAGGCACAGAAAAAAGCACATGAGCTAAGCGGCTTTCAACAGAATCAAAATAAGGTTCACCCAATCCAGCAGGAACACCTATAGCCATACATTCAACTGTCCCGCCTACTGAGTCTTTGCCTTTCTTAGCCGCCATAATAGCACTTATCATTGCATCAGCATATGCAGAACATAGTACCGGCAAATTCTTTTTAGCCAATCCCAGAAGCACTTCTGCCGTCTCCCCCAGTGGATTAAAGTCCGTTCCTTCTACACCACCAACACTGGTTATCTGGGCACCAATAAAGATATCTCTAGCAGCTAAAATTTGTTTTGCTACCGCCCCCATAAATACCAAGGGAGCCGTTAAGCGTCCGGAAAAAGTTCCTCCGCCTCGATAGTCATTAAACCCCTTATATTTAATCCAACCGGAATAATCAGCATGCCCAGGCCTCATAACATTTTTTAAAATGCTGTAATCTTTGGAGTGTTGATCTTCATTAGGGATAAGAGCACAAAGAGGCATGCCGGTTGTTTTACCACTAAACATGCCACTTTCAATAATATATGTGTCTTTTTCTTTTCTAGCAGTCGACAATTCACTACGCCCTGGCGCTCTTCTAGCCATTTCTAGGTTGATGGTATCTAAATCTAATTCAACCCCGGCAGGTAACCCATCAATAACTAAGCCAATTGCCGGTCCATGGGACTCGCCAAAAATCGTCATTTTTATTCTGTCTCCAAATATACTACTCATAGCGTCCTCCTAAGCTGGCAAAATCCTCCCAAAACCTTGGATAAGATTTTGCTACACAGTTTGCTCCGGTAAGCACTAACGGCTCTCGGCACTTAATACTGGCAACAGCTAAACTCATAGCAATACGGTGATCGTTCCAACAATCAACCGCTCCACCGGTAAAACTATCTACCCCCTCTATTATAAGACCGGCAGGCAGTTCTTGAATCCTGGCACCAATTTTATTTAATTCTAAGGTTATAGCGGCCAACCTATCACATTCTTTAATACGCAAACGTCCCGCATTAATTATTTCCGTTTTGCCTTTACTAAGGGCGGCCAATACCGTCAATACAGGGATAATATCCGGACAGTTAGCCGCATCAATAATTGTGCCATGTGTCGCTGCCGGTTGCGCTAGAATTTCCGTGCCTTCCCAACTGATATTTCCACCCATGGCCTTAATAATATCAACAATTACCTTATCTCCCTGTAATGAAGCTGTCTGCATACCATTTCCGCCAACAGATTCTCCCAAGGTTCCTGCGACCAACCAAAAAGCGACTTGGGAAAAATCACCTTCCACCGGGATACTTTTAGGTTCATATTTTTGCTTACCACTAATTTCATAGCTTCTATAATTTTTATGCTTAATTTCTACACCATATTTAGACAAAGCGCTTAAAGTCATGGCAATATATCCTTCAGATTCTAATGGCCCTATAATATCCAAAGTAGAATCACCTGTTAAAAGTGGCAAAGCAAAAAGCAAGCCACTAATGAACTGAGAACTAACATTACCGGGTAACACATATTTTCCCGCTTGCAACGGACCCTTTAAGCTCAATGGCAAATTCCCACCTTCTGCCGTAGCATAAGCTATACCTTGTTTAGCAAAAATATCATAATAGGCTTGCAATGGCCTAGTCACCAATTTGCCATGACCAATAAAGGTTATTTTCTCCTGGCACAAGGCTCCTATTGGTATCATAAAGCGCAAAGTTGAGCCTGACTCACCACAATCTATTTTGTTATCACACACATGCAAACACCCGCCACTAACAGTAATACTAACCCTGTCACCATTATCTTCGTTAATGTCTATATGCGCTCCTAGAGCCCGCAGCGCTCTACAAGTAGCAACTATATCATCTGATATACTGATATTATTTATTATACTTTTTCCTTTTGCCAGTGCCGCACAAATAAGCTGGCGATGTCCCATGCTTTTTGAGGAAGGAATATGTACTTTTCCTGTTAACTTTGTTGGTGTTATCCGTAATGTAGTCATACAAACTCCTAGAAAATGTATTTTGCTAAATCTGTGAAAGGAATTTTAATCAACCTACCTGAGCCAAGCTTATCTAAAACAACAAGCGTAATTGCGTTACCGCTTTTTTTCTTATCCATGGTGATAACATCAATAATTTGTCCCGAATTTAATTGCGCGTCAGTGGGCAATGTATATTGGGTTAATATTTTACGCAACCGTTCACTTGTTCCAATTGCAGTAATACCCAGTTTTTCCGTTTGCTCTGTTAATCGTACCATACCAATACCCACGCCTTCACCATGTGTGTATTTTTCGTAATTGTAGCATTTTTCTACGGCGTGACCGATAGTATGCCCAAAATTTAAAAGCATCCGCTCACCTGTATCACGTTCATCCTTTTGCACTATGCGAGCCTTTATGCGGCAACAAGTAGAAATTATTCCCTCAATGTTTGCCAATAGTTCAGCATCACTAGAGAATGCTTCTAACTTTGCAAAAAGCTCTTCATCCCCAAAAGCGGCATATTTAATTGCTTCTGCCAGTCCATCATGTAAATACCTCTGTGGAAGGCTTTCAAGTAACGTTGGATCAATAAAAACTGCTTTTGGCTGATAAAAACTGCCCACCAAATTTTTCCCTGCAGGTAAATCCACTGCTACTTTACCACCAACACTGCTATCTAGTTGTGCTAAAAGAGTAGTAGGTATTTGAATAAAATCAATACCGCGCAAAAAGGTTGCAGCGGCAAACCCACCCAAATCCCCGGGGACTCCTCCACCTAATGTAATAATAAGGTCACTGCGCGTTATTCCAAAAGCGGCCAAGTCAGCATAAACATTACTTAGAACCTGTAAATTCTTACTTTGTTCTCCATGCTCTATGGCAATACGAGTAACCGTAAAATTTTCCAGCCTAAGCTGCTGTGCCAAATATTCTCCATAAAGAGAATCTACCGTGTCATCTGTAATAATGGCCACTTTTTCAGCAGAGGAAATCCGGCGTATTTTGGCACCAATATTTAACCACAAACCTTTATCTATAATAATATTATAAGAGTATGCACCCAATTCAACGATAATTTTTTGCATTGAACAAATCCTTCCTCTTCTCCTTGGCACTGAGCATCATCTGCTCTAAATCTTCCTTACTGCCTTTTTCCAAAGCATTACTCCAGCGTTCTAATTGTTTTTGCAATTTAGCAATTTCGCTTATTACATTCTTTCTATTACTAACGAATAAATCTGCCCACAAAGCTACATTTATATCTGCTACCCTTGTAGCATCACGAAACCCACCGGCAATAAAGTACTTATTATTTGGTGTCATAGAATCACTATTTATAAGAGCTATCGCCATTGCATGGGGCAAATTGCTTGTATAAGCAATTATTTCATCGTGTTCTTTTGCTGTTACCTCTACCACATTTTTGCAACCTAGCTCATAGGCGAATTTTTTTAACCAAGCTATTTTATCCTTATTATTATGAACCCGCGGTACTATTATATAATTCGCACCGTTAAAAATTTCAGCAGCAGACTGTCCATACCCCTGGCCTTCGCGCCCTGCCATGGGATGTCCTGAAACAAAATCTTGTTCAGCACCCAATAGCTCATCTACCTGCTCTAAAACCTCTCCCTTAATACCCATAACATCTGTAAAAAGCATATCCTTTTTAAAATATTGGACATTTTTTTGCACGAAATTTAAAACGGCCGCCGGATATAAAGCGCAAATAATAACGTCAGCTCGCTTTAGCGGCTCCATGGAATCGTTACAATTTTCCGTAATAACCCCTTCATCCTTAGCCATCATAGCTACGATAGGATTGCTGTCTACACCAATAATATTTTTTACTTTTAAGTTTTTTAACGCTTTAGCATAAGAACCACCAATTAAGCCTAAGCCTATAATGCCAAAAGTAATATCTTGTAATTTACCCTGCAAAATAAACAACCCACTTTCAATCTTTCAATTGTTATAACTACATTATAGTTCTCTTCCAACTATTTGTGCAATCTCAGAAAGTTCCTTCATCAAATTATCGAAACGTTCAGGTTTTAGGCTTTGTCCACCATCACACCAAGCGTTTTCTGGATCATTATGAACTTCAATCATAAGGCCATCGGCACCTACTGCTATAGCAGCTTTCGCCAAAGGTTCTACCATCCACCACATGCCTGCGGCATGACTTGGATCAACTATAATTGGTAAATGGCTCAGTTTCTTTATGGCGGGTATGGCGCTAAGATCCAAGGTATTACGTGTATATGTTTCAAAAGTACGAATACCACGTTCACAGAGAATAACTCTCTCATTCCCTCCAGCCATAATATATTCTGCTGACATGAGCCACTCTTCAATAGTAGCAGATAAACCACGTTTTAATAGAATAGGCACGTTAGTTTTTCCCAGCTCTTTCAAAAGTTCAAAATTCTGCATATTACGTGCCCCAACTTGAATCAAATCCACGCAATCCACAAATTCTTCTATTTTATCAGCAGACATAATCTCTGTTACAACGGGTAAATTATTTTCCTTACCGGCTGCCGTAAGCATCTCTAACCCTTTTTCTTTAAGCCCTTGAAAGGAATACGGCGATGTACGAGGCTTAAAAGCCCCTCCGCGCAAAAGTGTAGCACCGGCAGCTTTAACAGCAGCAGCTACCGTGTTCATTTGTTCTTTTGTTTCAATGGAACAAGGCCCTGCAATAACAGCTAGCCTTTTACCGCCAAATTTCACCCCACTGACGTCGATAATGGTAGCCTCGGGATGAAACATGCGATTTGCCCTTTTAAAAGGCTCTTGTACACGCATTACTTTTTCTACCCAATCATTAACAGTAATAAGACGAGGATCAAAAGTGCTAGTGTCACCTACAACACCATAAATAGTCATATTAACGCCAACAATTTCATTTATTTGGAAATTGTTTTTTAACAAAATACCTTTTATCTTTTCACATTCTTCTTGGGGAGCACCTGGTTTTAGTACAATAATCATAATATGCGTTCCTCCTTTAAATTTCTCGATCTACAATAGCTGCAATTTTTTTCAATTCTTGCATTAAATCAGCAAATCTTTCCGGCTTTAAGCTCTGTCCACCATCACACCAAGCATTCTCCGGATCGTTGTGGACTTCAATCATAAGACCATCTGCACCTACTGCTACTGCCGCTTTAGCCAAGGGCTCTACCATCCACCACATGCCTGCAGCATGACTTGGATCAACTATAACCGGCAAATGACTGAGTCTTTTCACTGCTGGTATAGCACTGAGATCTAAAGTATTACGCGTGTGTAATGTTTACAATTACGAATACCTTCGCCCCCCCCCTTACACCAAAATAGATTATCTTACAACCGCGAAATAACTAATTATTCTGCTACATAACGCCCCACTCTTCAATAGTAAGCTATAAAAACCCTCGTTTTATAAAATTGGAACGTTAGTTTTTCCCAACTCTTTCAAAAGTTCAAAATTTTGGGCATATTTGCGGGCTCCTACCTGGAATAACGTCAACGCCACTCAACAAATTTTTTTATACTTGGATCTATAGGACCATAATTTTCTGTAACGATGGGAAGCATTATTTTCTCCTGCCTCATAACATATCCAAACCTTGCTCTTTCAGGTCCCCTTGGAACGAATAAAGGCGAAGTACGGTTTAAAGGGCCACCGCCACGAGGAATTTGTCCGCAGCTTTTATTCCGACGCTACAGTATTTTCAATTTGTTCATTGTTGTTTTCCAATAGAAACAGGGTCCTGCATATCCGCCAAATTTCTTACCACCAATTTTTTGTTCCCACATAATTCATATAATTGTATTTCCGGTGAAAAAGGGGACGGTTGGAACGCTTGTATGGTCCCCTGTACAGCCATTATCTTTTTATACCCCAATCATTAGCCTAATACGACTTTTATCAACCATATCTGGTATCACCAACTACACCAAGTATGCAGAATTAAGCACCCCTACTTTTCATTAATGTAAAAGCCTGTTTTTCCAAACCCCCATTTTAATTTTATACACTTCTTCTTACTGGTGCGCCCCGGATTTCATAACAATAATATTCTAAACACTCTCCCTTAAAATTTTTTGGATAATTTTTGGATAAAACAACAGACTCGCAAGGGAGTCTGTACTCATAACCATTCTTTAGTTAAAGGTCAAATCAAAGCGGCCCTCTATTTATGATGTCTCGCTACGGAATTAGCTATNAAATTGTGCGCAAGTAAAATAACCAACGCTANANTAATAAGCNTTGGTCNAAAGTAAACGCACAATTCAGTTGTCCAATTCATTGTATTTTCGNNCAATCCNTCATAAAGTACCGCCTTTTAANCTNATTAGNTAAACTAATTGNTGTAATCATTAACTCNAAANCNAGTACTNTNTCAAGANAAAAAANTANACNNNAAAAAACATAATNCATACTGTTAAAAATANTACAGCATCAAGCCTTTATANATCNTATTTAACCCACTAAGACCAAAATNGTTNGCACATNGCAATACGATTNAATAAATGCTGAATTAATATGAAAAAAAAATCTTTTCACTCNNCGTACNATANCAAGAAAAGCNGCNGGCAGTGTCCACAAAGGCNAANCCNATCATAGCATCAGAAAAATNTGCACTTCCAANNAGNANGCCAAACTCATCATNGTAAAAATATTNGTCATAAGAAANNATANAAANAAATTTGCTCGCATTTTGTCTTTAGGCTGTTTAGCATTAAGCATATAAAGCACGATAGGCGGCCCTCCTACACTGGTAGAACCATTAAAAAACCCACCAATAATCCCAAAACAAAATTGCTCTAATTTCTCATGTACTGTATGCCAACTATAATTGGAGCTTAAAACTATAACCGCTAAAATTAAAGTTACACCCAAAACAATGCGCAAAGAGTTACCATCCAAATACCTTAACATAATACTTCCCGGAATAATTCCAACCATAGCACCCAAAAATATCCTTTTGACCATGCTAAATTCCAGTTCTTTACGCACCTTAAATACTACATAAACGCGCATATATATACTGCCTATTAAAAGGAAAATCACTGTTTCCTTAATTCCTAAAATACCGGAAAGAAGCGGAACTCCTATAATTGCATACCCGAACCCTGCTATAGTTTGAAACATAGTAGCGGCAAAAACTGCCACTGAAGTTACGACAAATAAGTGCAAATCCATTAAGCAAAACCCCTAACTATTAACGCTCTAGCAAAACATCCTCTGTTTGTAAAGCATTACCTTTCATATCCACAAAACGCACACGCAAATTGCCAACTTTCGGTAAATTTTTTAGAGAGATAGCCTTCATAGTTTCAGGATAAATCAAATTCAAGGTTAACGGTTTATTTTTCTCAGCATCAGTAAGTGCCACCGTTACATTAAGCAGCCTACCAAAAAGCTCTATTTTATGAATGGCAATAGCAGTTTCAACTGCACTAGCGCCTGTAGTGCCATATATAACTAATTTGTTTTCATAGCCCTTAACACCATAGCGATTTTTTGCGGCTTGTAGCATTTCCGCTTTAGTAGGAACACCCTTCGTAGTCCCAGCAACAGTACCTTTTACCGCGGCTTCCGACAATTGCTTACCATTAGCAAAAACGCCAAAAGTCAAACCCAAAGGATACCCATCAGTACCATGCCACACCCAAGAACCATTTAATTTGTTTTCGTATAATACTTTACTTGTTTCTACTACCCGCGAAGTGGTAAACAATTCACCATCAGCCAACATATGTTGTTGATTTTCTGCGGCTGCTATTGTTGTTCCTAAACACATTCCTGCTATAGAAAACATCAGCACTATTTTTTTACAAGTATTATTTAATTTCATTTTCATACCTCCTATTCCTATATCTATCATTATACACGAAAATAAAAGCAAAAAACCGTTTTACCGTTTTTTTCACAGATCATAACATTTGCAACAATGTGACGTTTCTACTATAATAAACTATAGTGGATTTTTTAAAGGAGGAATATTAATGTCAGACTGTGATAATTGTTCCCATGACAATTGCTCTAGTTGCAGCAGTAAACCTGAACCTACAGAGCAAGAGACAAATATTGAAAGTTTTTTAGCCCAAGTGAAGCACAAATTAATTGTAATGAGTGGTAAAGGTGGTGTTGGTAAAAGTACTGTGGCAGCCGATATTGCCCTTATTTTAAGCAACAAGGGCTTCAAAGTTGGTTTGTTAGATGTTGATCTCCACGGTCCTAGTATTGCAGGAATCCTCGGTCTTACGGGCATTCCTCTCAATGTTGTTGGTAATAAAATGTTGCCTTACAAATATAATGACAATCTAGAAGTAATGACAGTACAAGGGTTACTGGCCGACAATGATGCTGCTCTAATTTGGCGCGGTCCGGTAAAGATTGGTGTAATTAAACAATTTTTAGCCGATACTCAGTGGTCGCCACTAGACTATTTAATTGTGGACTGTCCTCCAGGTACAGGAGATGAACCATTAACCGTAGTACAGACCATTAAAGACGCTAAAGCCATTGTTGTCACGACCTCACAAGAAATTGCTTTGGCTGACGTGCGCAAATCTCTGAATTTTTGTAAACTAGCAAATATTCCCATTGCCGGTATCGTCGAAAATATGAGCGGTTTTGTTTGCCCAAACTGCCATACTGTACATGATATTTTCAAAAGTGGTGGTGGAGAAAAGCTTGCTGCTGAAAACAATCTTCTTTTCTTAGGGAAAATTCCTATTGATCCCCAGATTGTAGAAAGTGATGACAATGGTGATCCCATGGGCAAACTTGGAGTGGAAACTAATTCCGCATTAGAAAATATTGTTGAGAAATTATTATAAAATTAAAAGAAGGTAGAGGAATAAAATCCTCAACCTTCTTTTAATTTTACCTTTTAAAACATTAACCTCATGGGTATAAGTGCTTAAACAAAACAAGGAGGCAGGCACTACCTACCTGCCCCCTGTATAAAAATAGGCCGAAGGGATTAAACCAACTCTAGTCTGTTCCGCTCAGTAACTCTTCAATAAAACTAAACCCACCTTTAATCATACAAATCCTTCGTCGCCTATTTAAATTTGCACTTCCTTCTACTAGTATTATACTACCAACCGGATGCCATTGCAAACAATTATCAGAATATTCCATTTTTATGTTTTGTTATTTCTTCTACCCTATCTCTAACTTAGCGTTATGGGTTCCTTTCCACACAAACAATACCCATTTCTTCCCCTATCTTTTATTTTGTATAACGCCTCATCGGCATGCTGATATAACTCATCAAAAGTTTTACCATGTTGTGGTGCAATGGCTGCTCCTACAGAACAGGTCACAGGAGCCGTCATAAGATGCCAATGCTCATGAGAAATAATTCTGCAAATCTCTCGTGCCTTGGAAAGCAATAACATTTCATCTCCCACGCCTTCCAAAAACACAGCGAACTCATCCCCGCCTAGGCGACAAACAAGATCATCACTGCGAAAGACTTTATGTATAGTTTGAACTAGCGTGCACAAAACCTGATCTCCTTTTTGGTGGCCATAGGTATCATTTACCTCTTTGAATTTATCTAAGTCAAAAATAACAAAGGCTGCATTACTATTTTCACCTAATTTTTCTAATTTACCTTTGGCCACTTTGCGTAATGCTCCACGGTTATANGCTCCTGTCAAGGCATCATGTTCAGCAGCATATTTTATCTTAACCGCTGCTAATTTTTCTTCATGAATATTTTTTACTAAAATAAACATAGTAATATGTTGATTTGTGGGATTACGGACAAAACTAAATCTACTCCTATACCATTGGCTACCCTCATGTTCTTTATCTTTACGTAAATACTCCTTTTTTACCTCTAAAGTCCCTGATTCATATAATTCAATCAGATCCCTAGTGTTAGTAAAATATAACAAATCCTGTTGAAATACTCCCTGGACATTTGTTTCTACAACTTGTGATAAAATTTCTGAATAGCTATTTTTCTCAATATTCCAATGTGCACAAACCGGTTCCGATGAAGTATAGACAATCCGATCCGTCGTTAAATCCACTTCATAAAATGCCTTGCACCGTTTAATTTCATTCCGCTTATAGCTAACTTCCCGGTTATATTTTGCTTCCATTTCCTTTTGCTTAGAAACATCTAATACTACGCCAACAGCCCTAATAGGCTCGCTTTCGTCATTTTTCACAATGCCATACTTAAATTGCAGCCAAATATATTGTTTTTCACGGTTGGGTTTTACCCTAACCACTAAGGGTATNGCTAGTTGTCCTACNGAAACTTTAGAATAAAATTCTTCTACTTTTTTTTGATCATCAGGATGAATAATACCCGCTGCTTCTGCTATATCTTTAATATTTTTAACTTCTCCACCTAAACCAAAACGTCGCATAGCAGCTTTATTNGTCAAAAAAGTCTGTGAGGCGATATCAAATTCCCAAACGTTTATTTTTGATTCCGCCAATATCATCTGCAAGCGTCTATTATTAATTTTATTCTTTATTTCTTCTTCTTTNCGCGCAGTCATATCTTCTATAGAGCATAAATATATAGTTTTTTGGTTATCATGATAAATNGCTCGCATATTACTGTGCAGCCAAACTACCTTACCTTTTTTAAGTGTATTCCACCGACTATCAAATGCAACTTCCTCTTTGCTAACTTTTGCAGTCTTAGTCATCGCTATAAACCCAGCAAGGTCATCTTTGTGTATACCATCTANCACNTTATGATTGCGAAACATTAAATCCAATTTTGCTTGACCGAAAATATTATTAAATTTATCGTTAGCTCTAATAATAGATAATATTTTACCGTGTTCTTCAAGTAGGGCCAATGCTCCCACAAAAACATTAAAGATATTGCTAGCAATAGAATTGTGCCGCCAAAATTCTTCAACAATACCATTTTTTTTAGGAATTGACCTTTTTTCCCTAAATGTTTGCTTTGCAAAATTCCCTAAGATACTAGTAAAAGCCTCTGCTTTTTGGGGATGTGATAATAAATACCCCTGTCCCATATTACAACCTAAACTGCGCAAAAAAGTTACTTGTGTTTCTGTTTCAATGCCTTCGGCNATAATTGGTAAATCCAACCACGTGGCTAAATTAACAACAAAAGAAAATGCATTACTGCCATTATTTTTTGTTTCAAGATTTTCCATAAACTTCATATCTAGTTTTAAAACATCTACGGCCACTTCATTTATCATACTAAGTGAAGAATATCCTTTGCCAAAATCATCCATGGCAATTCTAAATCCTGCAGCCTTAAGCTGTTTTACCACTGCTATTAACTGTTTTGAATTTTCAGTATAAACACTTTCCGTAATTTCAAGTTCCAATAAGTTATCCGGTATTGAATATTTATCACGCAAAGCACAAAGTCTATCACAAAGTCCTTCTTTATAAATATCTACTCGTGAAAGGTTAACAGAGATAGGTACTATTTGCAAGCCATCTCTTATTGCCTTATTGATAAACATGCAAACTTGTTCCCAGACATACTCATCTAAAAAGGTTATAAAACCATTTTTCTCAAAAATACTTATAAAATTCCCAGGGTCTATGACGCCTTTAGTAGGATGTTCCCATCTTACTAAAGCCTCAGCACCTATAAGCACATTATTTGTTAAATTAAATTTGGGTTGATAATAAACCTTAAAATCACCATGTTCTAAAGCACTATGCATTTCACTAACCATGCTCTGCTCTTTAAGCATACATATCATGTCTTTTTCAACATAGACACTAAGAGTGCTTGCATAATTATCCATATCTTTGTAGGCAGCAAAATGGGCACGATCAGCCATAAGCTGTATCGGTAGGTTAATATCATCTACATGATAAATGCCTATAGCTACAGCAGCCCTAATAGTAACTACATATTCATGTAAGTGTTCCTTAAATATTTTTAACAGTTCACACCCTATATTTTCTGTACTTCGTGCACAAACAATAAAACTATCACTATCAAGACGCCCGAAAATCACCTGTTTTGTATGCAGAAATGCATAAAGATGTTGGGCAATAAAACACAACATCTGCCTTCCCGCTTCAATCCCCAACAAATCATTAAAAAGTCGAAACTTTTTTATATTAATACAGATTATATCAAAAGCTGTTTCTGAATTATTCTGCATAAAACTTTTAGTCTTGCGCAAGAAAGTTTCATTGGAATAAACCCCCGTCAAATTATCATATTGTACAAGGTATTCATCCTTACTGCTCTCTTCAGAAAGCAACAAATTAGCCAAACGTTGGCGTAAAACAACTGCCTCAAAGGGTTTATTAATAACATCATTTGCGCCTAGAATTAAACTTTTTTCTCCTGCATCTATTTTGTCCGAAGCTACAGTTACTAAAATTGGAATCATAGCCAGTTCTGAATTCTCTTTTTTACGGCGCAAAAACTCAAAATTGTCAATTGGCGGCATTAGTAATCCTAATACAACAACGTCAATTTTTCTCTTAGTAAGTATATCTAAGCCTTCCTGACCATTGCTAGCCTCTATAGTATTGTAATCTCCGGTCAAAATATGCCTGAGCAATATTCTATTTGTTTCTTGATTATCTACAATTAGCACAGTTTTTACTTTAGGCATAAAAAGCACCTCTAAATCCTAATAAAATCGCATGCATGCCCACCAGTTATTCCCCGGCAAGCTCACCCCGTCGCAATATATCCATATACTTGTAAAACAAACTTCTCTTTTAGGATACTCTAACAGATCAGATTTTTTCTATTCCATCCTAATATCGTTTTCATATATTTCCGGTATACCGATTGTCCTGCCGGGCACAAAAGTTCCGTGACAGTCGCTGCCCCCGCTAATTAATTTTTTATGTTCATGACAATAGCGCACCAAATTTGCAGTATCTTCTAGATTATGTCCTGAATGATAACATTCAAACCCATCAAACTTTTCTTCACCCAAAACGCCTAAGGTAATATCTAGTCCCGGACCATGAAAATCACTAGCACTATGGGCTAAAAAAGCCTTTCCGCCAGCATTGTGTATTATATCTATAGTTTCACCTATTGTACCAAACTGAGGAAAGCACAGTTCATTATCCGAGGTGAAAATATGCTTGAAAAAATCATCTACGCCGGTGCACAATCCCTTATCCTGCAAATATATTAAAGACTTGAAGCCGCCTCTACGCCTATCGTAAATATAATTATGGTAATCATCCATGTTTATGGGCCAACCTTTATTTATNAGTACAGAAATACTATCTTCATCTTTTTTCTCAAGCAAATAAGTGTTGTAATTTAAAAGTTCTAAAAGCCTTTTATCTGTTACATCAATACCGTATCCTAAAACATGATAACAATGGTTGCCATAAGTAGTTGATATTTCCACCCCTCTATAAAATTTAATGCCGGCTGCTTGCGACAATTTTTCCGTTTCTAAAACATTTGTAACACTCTCATGGTCAGTTACTGCTATTATACCTAAATCAGCTGCTTTAGCTGCTATTACCAATTCTTCCGGTGTCCATGTTCCGTCAGAAGCCATAGTATGTAAATGTAAATCCGCACGCAACAACTTCATCTTTTTCCCCTTCAATCTTTTTTCCATAAATGCATACTTTGATTCTACTACAAAAAAGGGTAAACTTCCACAAAACACCATATTTTTTAATACATTTTATAATATATTTATAGGTATTAATATATTATAAAATGTATTAAATCTCTCTAAAGCTCTCTATATTCCCACTTCTCCTACCTAATTGCTTTTTATATAAAATACAATATAATTAAAACAAAAAACGATTAAAAGGACTAATAAATAACTATAAAGGTTTTTCGCAAAGACTTTCGCTACTCTTATGTACAATGTTACATTAAACAGATATACTAAGCTATATACTAAAAATAGACTAGGGAGAAATGAAACATGCTATTTAGAAAGAAAAAAACATATGAAAATTGTTATAAGTGGTGTCGACAAAACAATGGCACTTGTTTTTATTGTTACGAAGACAAACCTGTAGCATATGCATTTGTTGGAGAAAAAGGCATTTGTCAAGATTGCTTGGACAACTTTAAGATAGGTCATGCCGGTACAGACCGCCATATTATTACTTATCTTACAAATCAGCTGCATAGCCATGAAGAAACTGTGGCCTGTCTGAAAAAATATGGTTTAAAACTGGCTCCCAATGGACAGAAAAATGGTGTACATTATTATTATGGTATTAATAATATGGGAATTTTTAACAACTATTGTGCTATTATCTATGGAATTACCAATATAGATACTGTAGACAAAGAAACAAAAGAAAAAATTATGGATAGCTATAATGAAATCGAAATCTTTAAAGACGGCGGCATTCGGATTGCTTATTAAATCTTTCTCANAGTAACATTCAACAAATAAGAGCATGCTTTGTTATTTTCACAAAGCATGCTCTTATTTTAATTTTAAAATTACCCATATTTAGTTATATAGCTACGAATTTTCACAAATTAGAATTTTTACCCCTACCAGTGGTACTTCTCACCATGATTAATCTTAAATGCCCTATATATTTGCTCTACTAAAAGCATTCTTATCATTTGATGCGTGAACGTCATCTTAGAAAAAGAAATAGTAAAATCTGCTCTTTTCCGCAAAGCATCAGTAAAACCAAAAGCTCCGCCTATAACAAAGGTAAGATTACTTTTGCCTTCCAACGCTAAATCCGCAATTTTTTGAGCCAATTCCGGCGAGCTTATTTGTTTGCCGATAACATCCAAGACAAAAACATAGGAGTTTTCCGGAATAACGGCCAATAACCGCTGAGTTTCCCTAGCTAGTACCTGTTCCTTAGTAGCGTCTGATGGTCTATCCGGCATTTTCTCTTCATTTATACTTACTGTCTCCAGCCGACAAAAGGGGCCCAAGCGCTTAGTATACTCTGCAATGCCCTCCACCAAATATTTTTCTTTAATCTTACCCACACAAGCAATGGTTATTTGCATTATTGTTCCGGTATTTCCGTCAATGTAACATACTTATCTATTTCTTCACCACCACGCAAAATGGTAACAGTAACACTGGCTCCTATACCACTAGCGTTAATCATATCACGCAAATCAGCAACAGTAGTAACTTGCTTACCATCGTACTTAGTAATGATGTCGTTGGTACGTATGCCTGCCCTCCAAGCAGGTCCGCCCGGTGATAGCTTCATAACATAAAGACCACCATGCAAATCTACATTAATACCATATTTATTTGCTATTTCTTTATCAATTAAGCTAGCCCCAATAAAGGGACGTGCAATACGACCCTTGCTTTCCAATTCTGCCAGAATAGGCTTAGCTTCATTAATAGGAATAGCAAAACCTATACCCTCTACGCCTGAAACGGCAACCTTGGCACTGTTAATTCCTATAACCTGTCCATCAGCATTCACCAAAGCACCGCCGGAATTACCCGGATTAATAGCAGCATCCGTTTGAATAAGTTTAAATTTGCGCTCGCCTAAATCAATGGAACGGTTTAGAGCACTGATAACGCCTGCCGTCACACTGCCTTGAAATTCAAGACCAAGAGGGTTCCCAATAGCAATTGCAGGTTCTCCCACCATAATATCATCAGAATCACCAAATTCTGCCACTGTTAAAGGCTCTTTGACGTCAATTTTCACTACGGCCAAGTCAGTAGCCTCATCTGCGCCTAAAACGCGTCCCGGATAGGTCTTCCCATTTGGTAAACTTACCACAATTTCTTGAGCCCCTGCCACCACATGATTATTTGTCGCAATAAGGCCATCCTTGCTGTAAATTACTCCTGACCCTGTACCGCGTTCAGTTAACTGTACTCTATTAAAAAAATCCCTCACAAAAGCTTTGTTAGTAATGCCTACTACTGCCGGACCGACCTTTTTTGCAGCCTGTACAATGGCTGTGTTTCGGCCGCCGGAAATATTTTTTTCATTTTTTGTTTTATTTGCCGAGGCCACTGCTTGTCCATTAGGAACTTGTGCGGAATCTTTTTTACTGCTGACACTACAACCACTTATCACTAAACTTACTCCCAAAGTAATCCCAATAAATATCGATAATATTTTCGTTAAAAATTTTTTATTCATCTTGCAGCCTCCTATCCATATTGCTTACCATAATATCCTGTCTTGTAACATATAATTCTACTGTTTCCTGTGCATTAGCCTTTTTAAGCATTTCATCTATAGTATCAAATGCTAGTTGGGGCTTATTATTTTCATGGCTAAGATGTGCCAAAAATACCTCTTGCGGCAAACAATCTAACCCTACCAACAAACTGCCTGCCATTTCATTGGACAAGTGGCCTTTTCTACCTAAAATCCTATTTTTTAACATAATTGGATAAGAACCATGTTTTAACATTTCCACATCGTGATTTGCTTCCAAAATCAGTGTTCCTGCATTTTTTACCGCTTCAATGCAACTGTCGGTTAAGAATCCACAATCAGTTAAATAAGTGCATTTGTCCTTGCCGCAAAAAAGGCTATACCCTACAGGGTCAGCCGCATCATGGGATATCTTAAAAGCTTCTATTTTGATATTTCCTAAGGTGAAATTTCTCGGCAATACCCTAATGCTCTCCCTTGATATTTCGCTGCGTTTAGGCATGGCTGCCCATGTTTTTTCATTAGCATAAATTGGTAAACCTGTTTTTCTACTAAGGACCGGTAATCCCGCTACATGATCAATATGTTCATGTGTAAGTAATACGCCGCTTAAATCTCCCGGCTCCAACCCACAGGCTTTTATCCCAGCCAGAATACGCTTGCAACTAATTCCTGCATCTATTAAAAGCGCAGTATTACCTGCAACTATTATGCTGGAATTCCCTTTGCTGCCACTGGCAATAACATTAACTTGAAATTTATTTTGCATGAACTACCCCTACAATTTGGGGGCCGGCACTAGTGCCAATCCTATCGGCACCTGCAGCTAGCATAGCCTCTGCCATGGCTGCATCTCGAATTCCTCCTGCCGCTTTGACCCCAATACCGCCTTTATAGGCTTCCTGGCGTAAAATCTTTACATCTTCAACAGTTGCACCTCCGGAAGAAAACCCTGTACTTGTTTTTACAAAGCTTGCTCCTGCCTGCGCGACCAATTGTGCTGCCTTATGTTTTTCTGTATCAGTAAGTAAACAGGTTTCTATTATTACTTTTACAGGATAAGGTTTCGCTGCTTCTACCACTTGTTTTATGTCTGCAATAACAGCATCGTAATTCCCTGTCTTAAAGGCAGAAATATTCATAACCATATCTATTTCGTCGGCATGATTTTCTATGGCCATTTTAGTTTCCAGTGCTTTTACCTCAGTATAGGTAGCCCCCAGAGGAAAACCTATTACCGTAATTATCTTTATCTTAGTTCCTGTTAAAAGATGCTTAGCTAATGCTACATAACAAGGATTTATGCAAACCCCAAAAAGTCCTGCGTCCTTAGCTTCCTGACATAATTTTATTATATCTTGCACCGTAGCTTCCGGTTTCAAAAGCGTGTGCTCTATGTGTTCTGCAATGTTCATATATTTCCCCCTCTTAGATAGCTATGACCTGCTAATTTTACAGTATGTAAAAACTCCATTTATATTATCATTATAGCAAAAGCCCTGTGAAAAAACAGTAAAAAGCACTGAACATTAATATCCAGTGCTTTAATAAAGGCTCCGTTCTTATTAAAATAATACATTATAAGCGTTCTCGCCTTATTTGGAAACAACAGTTAGTGTTTTTTTTGGCAATGTGGACAAATACCATAGAAATACAATTGCTGACTTTCTATTTCATAATTGGTATCGTTGGCAACTTCTTCTTGCAACTGCGCTACTTGCAACGGCCTTATATCGTCTACCCTGCCACACACTGTACACTGAATATGGGAATGCTCGCTAATATCTGCATCATAGCGAAAACTGTCCTCACCTGTATTCAGTACCTGAATAACCTTCAATTTATTGAGTATTTCTACTGATTTGTATACTGTAGCAAAACTCATTGTAGGATAAATAGGTTTTATTTTTTTGTAAACAGCTTCTGCTGTAGGATGTTCCTTAGTTTTTGCCAATGCATCATAGACNGCCAACCGTTGTGGNGTTACTTTACAACCATTAGAACGCAATATTTTCGCTAGTTCAACACTCTTCAACATATGCTTACCCCCTACGTAATAATTAACTTTTACTACAATATTTTTGCATTTTTATATAATAATTATTCTTTCTTACTTTTTCATTATAATAAAGCCTCCGATATATGTCAAATATTTATTTTGCAGGACTTTTAGACATTACAGCGAATTTATAAGGTTACGAGTTATTTGCCTAGTATTATTGCCATTGTGTACTACACATATGCAATTGCAGGCTAGCTTACAAAAAGCTTAAAAGTAAAAACACTATTAGAAAGCAGGTATTTTTGCATGAATGATATTGCTGCCCTTATTGCCAAAGAACTGAAAATCGAACCTCACAAAGTAACTGCTACCTTAGGGTTGCTAGATGAGGGAAACACTATTCCCTTCGTTTCCCGTTACCGCAAAGAGGTAACCGGTTCTCTGGACGAAGAACAAATTAGAAATATTAGCGAACGAGCTCAATATTTACGCAATCTGGCACAACGTCGCCAAGAAATTTTAGCTACAATTACCGCTCAGGGAAAACTTACTCAAGAGTTAGAAACTGCTATTAAAGCTACCTCTAAGTTACAAGAGTTAGAAGACTTGTATTTACCCTATAAACAGAAAAAGCGGACACGCGCTATGATTGCACGTGAAAGAGGCTTAGAACCACTGGCAGAATTAATAATTGCTCAAGAAACTCCTCTTGTTTCCTTAGAAGTACTAGCGACCTACCATTTGGACACAGAAAAAGGAGTAAATAGTCCGGAAGACGCTTGGGCCGGAGCCTCTGATATTGTTGCAGAAACAATATCAGACCGTGCTGATATTCGTGATTTGGTGCGCAAAGAACTTTGGCGCAGCGGGGAACTAGCTTCGGAATTATGCGTTGACGATATTACCGGGCAAGATTTTCTAATGTATAAAGCGTATTCTGAACCAATTAAACAACTACCCCCTCATAGGATTTTGGCCCTCAACAGAGGTGAAAATAAAGCCTGTCTAAAACTAAAATTAAATCTACCAAGTGAAGCTATTTTAGGTATTATCAGCCGAAAGCTACAAATTAGACCGTCCGGTACTTTCACCGAGTTATATACAAATGCCGTAGCGGACGCTTATAAGCGCCTTATATTTCCAGCCTTAGAACGAGAAGTGCGTAGCGAATTAACAGAAAAAGCAGAAAAACAAGCTATAGCGGTATTTGCCAGTAACCTGCGTCAACTACTTTTGCAACAGCCTTTGGGCGGCCATACTGTTTTAGGTCTAGATCCCGGATATAGAACAGGCTGTAAATGCGCAGTAGTTGGTCCACAAGGTGATGTTTTAGCAATTGGGGTATTAAACATTACCGGTAGTGAACGACAAAACACACAGGCTGAAGCTGACTTTTTAAAAATGGTCAAAGAGCATAATGTTACCTTAGCTTCTATTGGTAATGGAACTGCCTCCTATGAAACCGAAGAATTTACAGCACAAATGATAGAAAAACATAAGCTAAATATGGCCTATGTTATCACCAGTGAAGCGGGAGCTTCCGTATATTCTGCTTCCAAACTTGCCCGTGAAGAATTACCTGAACTTGATGTTTCTATCCGTGGTGCTGTTTCTATCGCCCGTCGAATACAAGATCCCCTAGCAGAATTAGTAAAAATTGAACCAAAAGCTATTGGCGTTGGGCAGTACCAGCATGATGTCAACCAAAAGGAATTAACTGGGACATTGGGTAACATTGTAGAATCTTGCGTTAACCATGTAGGTGTGGAGCTAAATACATCTTCCCCTGCACTTTTAACCTATGTAGCAGGAATCAGTGCTCCTGTGGCAAAAAACATCATTGCCTATCGCAGCGAGAACGGCCGCTTCACAAATAGAAAAGAGCTATTAAAAGTTGCACGTTTGGGTCCTGCAGCCTTTACGCAATGTGCCGGTTTTCTCCGCATTCAAAATAGTAAAAACCCCTTAGATAATACTTCCGTCCATCCTGAAAGCTATAAATTGGCCGAAGCTATTTTAAACGAATTAGGTTTTACGCTCAAAGATTTTTCTGCCAACAACAATTCTGTGCAAACTGCAGCTGCTAAGGCTAATCCTGAAAATCTAGCCCTTAAATTAAACGCCGGGATTCCAACTGTAACTGATATTTTATCTGCTCTTTCTAAACCTGGCCGTGATCCTAGGGAAGATTCTCCTGCTCCCATGAGTCGCAAGAAAGTTACCAAGCTTTCTGATTTAGCCATTGGCACCAAGGTCCTAGGCACTGTCCAAAATGTTGTTGACTTTGGAGTTTTTGTAGATATTGGCTTAAAAGTCAGTGGACTAATCCACAAATCAGAACTTAGCACCAAATACTTTAAACATCCTTTAGATGTAGTTTCTGTAGGCGATATTATTGAACCGGTTATCATAAGTATTGACGAACAGCGTAATCGTATAGGTCTCAGTCTGAAAAAAGCTACGAAAAAAGAATAACATTATAATTACAAGAACTAATCCCCTGAGCATAAATTATGCTCAGGGGATTAGTTCTTTTTCAATGCTAGCTTTTATTTTTATGCAGTTATTAATTTATTTAACTTTTTCATTTCTCGATAAATAAAGATAAACACACATGTAGCCGATATTAAATCTGCAATAACTCCTGCATATAAAATACCATAGAGTCCAAACCAAATTGGTAACATAACTATTAATGGTATTAACAAAATAAATTGCCGCATAAGAGATAAGATTGAGGCTTTAAGCGGCTGTCCTGTTGCTTGAAAATAACTTGTAGAAATAATCTGAAACCCTGCCGTAAACACGCCCCCTAAAAATAAACGCATGCAATCTGTAGCAAAATTTAAAAAACCTGGGGAACTGCCACTACCAAAAATCTGTAAGATAGCATGAGGCATGAACATACAACAAGACCAACCAATACATGTAATCAATGTGGCCCATTTAGCCGCCATTTTGTAAACAGTCTTAACCCGTTTATATTGTTCAGCCCCCCTATTAAATCCCACAATAGGTTGAGCTCCAATACCAATACCAATACATATGGAAATAAATACCATATTCACTTTCATTACAATACCCATAGCACCAATAGCTGCGTCCCCTCCAATAGTTTCTAGGTTCCCATAATATAATAGGGAATTATTCAAAACTATTTGCAGTATAGTGGAACTAAGTTGTACCAAACCGCTGGAAGCTCCTATGGCCATCACTCTATTTAAAAGTACTCTATGTGGATGAAAAAAATCATATTTATTAAAACGCATTTTACCACATTTTGTAAAATACCAAACTAAAACACAAACAGAGAATGCTTGCGCACAAGCCGTCGCTAAAGCTGCACCTAAAATTCCCCAGCCACAACTAAAAATAAAAATAGGCGCTAGTATTATATTTATTATTACTCCCCCTACCAATGCCCGCATGGATAAACGAGGATTACCGTCTGTTCTAGCCATGTTTGCTAAAGCTATGACATATGTTGTAAGTGGAATGATTGCAATCATAACGCCGCCAAATTGCTTGCTGTAAAGCATAGTAGCATCAGTAGCACCAAATAGTGTTAATATCGGTTCTAAAAACAAAAGACCAAGCACTACCATGCAGAAACTGACCACTAAAAGTACGCTTGCTACAGTATTAAGGATACGCTCAGCATCTCTTTTATTTCCTTCGCCTAATTTAATAGCAGCAAAAGCACTACCTCCTACCCCCAATAATGTACCAACCGACATAACTATGGTGACTATAGGAAAGGCAATAGTTGTAGCCGCAATACCCAAATATCCTACTGCGTGCCCAATAAAAATTTGATCAATAATATTATAAAGGGAGCTAGCCAGCATAGAAATTATGGCCGGGCCTGCAAACATTTTAAGCAGTTTGTTTATAGGCTCATACCCTAGTATATTTTTACCTGCATCTTCAATTTCATTTATTACCATTCGTATTCACTTCTCATTCTTAATTCTTAATTCTTAACTACTTACGTGGATTTAGTTATTATAACACGCTGTGACTGTATGGTCAAAAAGATATGAGGCAAAAAAAAAGCCCTTACTATGAAGGGCCAAATGAGGGGCTATTTAATTCTTACAAGCTAATTGTAGCATTCTTGTATACATTATGCAAGCCCTTTTGTGTAAAAAATATTACTTTTTAGAGAAATTTGGCTATTAATTAAAGTCTTCTCCAATATAAATAGTCCCTTCAACTCCGGCATTTGGGTTACTTACTACTCTCAAGGCATAACGGAAAGGTAAGTCAGCTAGTTTACTAATAATAGTTCCTGCTGAGGAAGATGACACCACCTGAGTATTAGCAATAATCTCTCCAGAACCTGTACCTGTTACGACTAAACCAGCACTACGCGCCAATGAAACAACTTTATCTGTATATTCAGGATTTCCACTACAATTAATGATTTGCACACGCACTGCTTTTTCTGCAGGGGCTTGTGTTGTGCTTGGTTTAGTAACTTCTTGATTGTTTATTTTTGTACCAGTTTCTTTTTCCGTCTTACTATCTGAATCTTCTGCCTTGGTACCAGAAAGTTTTTTGTCAGTTTCCTGTGCTATCTTAACGGCATTTTGCAGTTCTTTACTGGTAGGTTTTTTTATAATTTTGACGGTTTTATCTGCGCCTTCAGACTTTTCTCCTTCTGTTGGAACTTGCAACAGTTTTGTATATTCATCTTCATACCGCTCTGCAGCTAAGCGATACTTGGAGTTCATAGTAGCACCTTGCATAGTAACCATTTGCGCACGTAAATCCGTCATATCGGGAATCCAATAGCTGATATCTTCAATATAAGCTGGTTCACCTGGTACAGTAGCCATAGCTAACCCACCGCTTGCTTTCATCTCTGTATGCATAGCTTTAGCCAAGGTAGCCATATCGCTTAGGGACATATCTGTCTTAATCATGGACATAATTTCTTTTACCAATCCCGGTACTTTCAATAGTATTTGGGCACTGGTAATCTTATCGTATGCTGCAGCGATAAACTTCTGCTGCCGCTTAATACGTCCAATATCCCCTTCTTCATCACGATAGCGAACATATTCAATAGCTTTCTTGCCATCTAAATGTTGTTTTCCCTTTTTAAGATCAATAACCAATCCATCATCGTCATATGGATCAGAATAATACATATCCTTTTCTACATCAATATCTATGCCTCCAATAGCATCTATAATGTTTACAAAACCCTTGAAATCAATAACCACATAGTTATTGATTTGAATACCCAAAAATTCTTCTACGGTCTGCTCTGTCATTTTGTGTCCACCATAAGCATACGCATGATTTATCTTATCCCAACCATTTTTTGGGATCTTAACCATTGTGTCACGTGGTATAGATAGTAGAGACGCATGATTATTTTTAGCATCAAACATAACTACAAAAAGGGTATCCGAGCGGCCTACATCGCCGTCACGTTTATCTACTCCCATTACTACTATATTTTTTTTCAAATTCAAACGGTCAGAACGCGATAAATTATCTATAGAATTGCTGCCTAATTGATCCGCCAAGATATATTTATAGGTCATATAACTAAGTACTACTATGATAATGGTTGCAATAATGGCTAAACGCCTGTTTTTTAAATGCATTGTGTATATCCTCTTCCCTTATGTAATAGATAGTAAAAGTATAACAATAGCTGTTCTTACAGTCAAATTTTAAATTTAAAACAAAATAAGTGGAAGCTCCTGCACAAACTATGTGCAAAAACACCACTTCTTACTTTCTAACAACAAAATCGTATGTTGCAATGTTTTTTATACTTTATCCTTGCAATATCCACATATAAAACGGTGTGGTTATAACGGCCACAAAAACTGATACAACCGTTAACTTAGCGGCATATTCGTAATCACCACCATAGGCTTTTGCCACAATAGCAGTATTAGTCATAGCAGGCATAGCAGCCTGCATAACAAAAACTTGTGACATTAATATTGGCAAATGAAATATGGGTAGTAACACGAAAACGCAGACAGGAGCAACACCAAAACGTCCCACCATGGCCACTAAAAGTTCAAAATCAAAATGAATATCCGCCCATCTATATTTACTAATAGCGATTCCAATAAAAAGCATGGCTAACGGGGTTACCATATTTCCAATGTAGCGGCAGGAAGTTAAAAGCGGTCCAGGCAAATGTAAATTCAGCATAACCATTATAATACCAAAGATAAACCCAAAAAGTGGTGGTGATAATACAGCTTTTAGCGTACCTATGCTAAAAAGCGGGGCATCAAACCCTGCATCTTGAGCAATATCATGTACAGCTATAGTCCAAAAGGTAAGAGTATTAGCAATATAATACAGCATCACATAAGGCGAACCACTTTCGCCAAAAAGAGCCAAACATAAAGGCAGCCCTATGAAAATAGAATTTGCGGTGAAAAAAACTGAACAAAAAACCCCTCGTCGCGACCTAGGAACCTTAATCAAGGCTGCTACACCCTTACCAATAAAGTAACAAAGAAAAATCGACAATATTGGTACAAACAAACCACTGCTCATCGACATTAATTCATCATGAGTAAACGTAGTCGTAAGATTTACCAGCATATATGCAGGCAAACAAAGTTGCGTCACAAGTCTAGCAATCATAGCCTCGCTGTGCTCTTCAAACCACCCGCATTTAGCTAAAATAAAACCTATTGAAATTAAAATCATTATCGTTACAATACCTTGTAACGCATGCATTATTGCTTCCATTGAAATTATCTCCCCAGTTACATGCTCTTTATTGTTTGCAAAAACATGAATTTCAGTAAACATTTTATTCGGCTGTGTAACACTTATAATTATACACTATATCATGTTAATTGTTGACTTTAAGTTTCTTTTGCTTTAAAGTTTAATTAGTCTTACACAAGTAAGGAGTTTTTTATGAAACACTGGAAAAATGGTCTTGTTCTGCCACTTATATTGTTATTATTGTGGTGGCTTCTAACTGAATATGAAGTTTTCAGTGCTTACCTTTTGCCCTCTCCCCAAGCTACTTTAAAGGTTTTTTGGCAGCTATGTCAAGACGGTACCTTGGGACGCAATCTTTATGTCAGCCTAACCAGAGTCTTTGCGGGCTTTTTTTGCGCCTGTTTAGCGGCTTTGCCATTAGGCATTATTTGTGGCCGCAGTCGTTATTTCAGCACTTTTTGCTGGCCCACCTTGGAATTCGTGCGACATGTACCTCCCTTAGCATCAATCCCACTTATTATTTTATGGTTTGGCATTGATGAGGCTTCCAAATTAGTAATTATTTTTTTAGCCTCTTTTTTCCCCTTATTTCTCAACACCTACAGTGGCGTTAAGAACTGTGATCAAAAACTTTTAGAAGTTGGCTCTTCATTGCATTTTACCCCTTGGCAAAAAGCTCGCTACATTCAATTACCTGCGGCCTTACCCGCTATTACTGTAGGTCTGCAGCTTTCCTTAGGCTATAGTTGGAGAGCACTTATAGGAGCTGAACTTATAGCGGCATCTTCCGGTATTGGCTATATGATTTTAGATGCTGAACAAATGTCACGCCCAGATGTGGTTCTTGTAGGCATCCTATGCATCGGTATCGTGGGCAGCCTCATTGACTGGCTTTTTATTAATATAACCCAAAAACTAATGCCCTGGCAAGAAAATTCGAGGAATTAAGCATGACTATACAGTTAAATGCTCTTAATAAAACTTATATAGGATCCAACAATAAGGTATGTGCTTTATCTGATACCACACTAACTTTTACTGATCACAGTTTTAATATAGTTGTAGGCAAAAGTGGCTGTGGTAAGACAACGCTACTTAGACTTTTATCCGGCCTAGAACTTCCAAGTTCCGGTACTATTGAGTTTGGCAATACAAGACCAAAAATAGGCTTCGTTTTCCAAGAACCAAGACTTATGCCCTGGCTCACGGTCAGCGAAAACATTTCTTTTAGTTCTAAAAAGAACCTTGCCACAAAGTCCGCTATATCTTCATCAAATATTGCAGCCTTACTTATAACCTTGGGTCTAAGCAACTTTTCTAACGTTTACCCTGCCCAACTTTCCGGTGGCATGGCTCAAAGGGTGGCCTTGGGAAGGACTTTATTTCAAAATCCTGACATCATTCTTATGGATGAACCTTTTAGTGCTTTGGATTATTTCACAAGACGTGGCCTACAAGAAACGTTATTAGCTCTTTTTCAAAAAGAACGCAAAACCATTATTTTTGTTACACATGATGTGGAAGAAGCCGTACTTTTAGGTGAACGTATTCTTATTATGCAAAATGGCAATGTAACTGCTGATATTCCTGTAGACATACCCTACCCCAGAGACTTGGCAGCGGTTTCTGTGGTCAATTTGCGCAAACAGGTTTTAACCGGCATTGAATAAATAATAAACAAAGGTGGTAATTGAATGAAAAAAGTAAATCTAACAAAGTTTTTGGCTTATGTATGTATTGCATGTCTATCTTTTTCTCTAATCGGCTGTGGAAATCAACCAAAATCTTCTCCCCCTAAAGTCGAACCCCTTAAAACTCTTCGCATCACCTACGTTAAATCTCCCCTTAATATCCCTTCAATTGTTGATAAAAACTTAGAAACTGTAAAAAAATCTTTTGCTAAAAATAATATTGCCGTAACATTTCCAGACATCAATTCCGGAGCCAAGCAGACAGAAGCTTTAGCGGCAGGCAGCTTGGATATCTGTAGTGCCCTAGGTGGCACATCAGCTATTTTAGCAGCTTCCAATGGCGTAGATATTAAAATCATTGGAATTTACAGTCGTGCTCCCAAAGCTTTTAACCTTATGGCCAAAGACCCTGCAATCAAAAGTGCGGCCGACTTAAAGGGGAAAAAAGTTGCCGGTCCCAAGGGTACTATTCTTCATCAAATTTTAATTGCTGCTTTAGATAAAAATGGCTTAAAGGCAACAGATGTAGAATTGATTTCTATGGGTATTCCTGCGTCTGTTACCGCGATGCTTAACGGTAACGTTGATGTTGCCTTAGTTGCAGGTGCCGATGTTTTAAGAGCGGAAAAAGCAGGTGCTCATATTATTGCCAACGGGGAAGGCCTTGTTGATGCCACTATAGTTATTGCCACCAGTGGTAAATTTTTAAAAGAACATCCAGATGCAGTTAAGCAATTTTTAGCCGCCCACAAAGAAAATATTGAATATATGAATAAAAACAAAGATAGTGCCTTTGCTTACACTGCCACAGAAACCGGTCTTCAGCCCTCTGACGTAGAAATTATGGCACCTTGGTATAACTTTACTCCTACCATCAGTGATAAAGACATAGAAGAATTGGTCAAAACTCAAGATTTTCTACTAAAAACGAACTTACAAAAGAATAAAATAAATATAAGCAATCTTATAGTTAAGTTATAATAAAAATAACTCTACTTCGTAGTACAAAGCCTCCCGTGCTGAACAATGAAAATAAAATCATTGTTAACCCAGGGGGTTTTTGTATATATGTATACAATATTATCTAGAAATTGTATAATAACGTTAGTGTTTTTATGGTTGTGATTATCTAGGGGGGTTTTTATGAGTTTAGTAGAAAATTTTATTGTTTGTGCCAATAACATCCTATGGTCCTATGTTTTAATCGGCCTACTGGTAGGTTTAGGATTATGGTTTTCGTTGCGCACAAAATTTGTTCAAATTCGTATGCTTGGTGAAATGCTATCGCTAGTAAAAGAAGGTATAGGCGTAGAACATGGTCAAGAAGCAGTGTCCTCCTTTCAAGCGTTTTGTGTTAGTACAGCTTCTCGAGTTGGTGTCGGTAACATAGCGGGAATTGCCATTGCTATTGCCAGTGGAGGCCCCGGTGCTATTTTCTGGATGTGGATAATTGCTATTTTGGGTTCCGCCACAGGGTTTGTAGAAAGCACTTTAGCCCAAATTTACAAAATCCCTACCCACGGTAATGGTTACCGTGGAGGTCCTGCTTACTACATAAAAAATGCCTTAGGCAGTAATTTTTTCGCTACAGTATTTGCTATTCTTATTAGTGTAACTTTTGGTTTGATTTTTAATTCTGTGCAAGCAAATACAATTACGGTCTCCTTACAAACAGCTTTTGGCTTCGACCGTTTAACCATGGGTATTATTTTAGCTATTTTCACCGCTCTATCCATTTTTGGCGGAATTACTCGTATTGCAAAAATAGCCGAATGGATGGTTCCAATTATGGCTGGCATATATTTGTTAACGGCCTTAATTATAACCTTGATGAATCTTCCTTTATTGCCCGGCGTCCTTAAACTAATTGTTTCTTCCGCCTTTAATACCAATGCCGCTATTGGCGGTGGCTTGGGAGCTGCTATTATGACAGGAGTTAAACGCGGCTTGTTCTCAAATGAAGCTGGTATGGGTTCCGTCCCTAATGCGGCAGCGACTGCATTCGTAACTCATCCTGTAAAACAAGGTTTAGTCCAAGCCCTAGGCGTTTTCGTAGATACTTTACTGGTATGTTCTGCTACTGCGTTTATAATTTTACTTTCCACAAGTTACCAAATGACTAATTTAACAGGTATTGAATTGGCACAACAATCACTTGCTTTTCACATTGGACCTTGGGCTCCCAGCCTTTTAGCCTTACTAATTTGTCTCTTCGCTTTTAGCTCTATCGTTGGCAATTACTACTATGGTGAAATTAACATTGCATTTTTAAATTCTAACCCGAAAATTCTCATGATATTTCGCATATGCGTGGTTGCCATGGTCCTTTTTGGTTCCGTAGCCAAAGTTACTTTGGTGTGGGATATGGCCGATTTATTTATGGCGCTGATGGCTCTAACAAATCTTATTTCCATTTCCTTACTTGCCAAATTTGCTTATATTGCTTTGGATGACTATATAAAACAAAAACGTGCCGGCATTGCAAGTCCAACTTTTGATTCCTCTATACTTCCTACACAAAAGGGAATATATGCTTGGGATAAAGATAAATAAACAAGTGAACGAATAAAATAAACATCTCATGTGATTTTACTCACATGAGATGTTTTATTACCTACACAAATTAATTAACTATTAGCAAGTCTCGCTTCACGGTCTTTCTCGCCTTTATCAACAATAAGGGCAACCGTGGCATCACCGGTAATATTTACAGTAGTTCGTGGCATATCTAAAATACGGTCAATACCAGCTACCAGTGCTGCCCCTTCCAAAGGAAGGCCTACAGCCTGTAAAATCATGGTAAGCATAATAAGTCCAGCACCAGGTACTCCAGCCGTTCCTATGGAAGCTAGCGTCCCAGTAAGAATAATAGTAACATATTGTCCCATGCTAAGGTCTATGCCATAAATCTGTGCTACAAACAAAGCGCAAACGCCTTGGTACAAAGCAGTTCCATCCATATTTATGGTTGCTCCTAAAGGCAGGACAAAACTTGAAACTTCCTTTGACACACCCATGTCTTGCACACACTCAAAACTAACAGGCAATGTGGCAGAACTGGAGCAAGTAGAAAAAGCCACCATCTGAGCAGGAAGTATTCCTTTAAAAAAAGTCATGGGATTCATCTTCCCTACAGTCTTCAATAAGAAACCATAAACAATGAAAGCATGCATGGCACAACCTAAATAAACAGCTACAATAACTTTTAATAATGGAAAAAGCACCGCCGGTCCATAAGTTGCAGTAACAGGAGTCATAAGGGCAAATACACCAATAGGTGCAAACCACATAATCATACCAACTACCTTGTAGCAAGCTTCGGCCATACCATCAAAAAATTTAAAGAAAGAGTCGGCACGCTCTCCAACCAAAGTAATGCCGCCTCCCATAAAGAGGGCAAAGACTATTATTTGCAGCATATTAGCCTGCAACATAGCATCTACTGGATTGGTAGGAAATATCGCTACTATAACTTGCATTAGAGGCGGCGCAGCTTTAGCGGCCGCTTTTACATCACCACTAGGCATATTAATTCCGGTACCAGGTGACAACAAAGTCCCCAAGACTAACCCTAAAACAATGGCAAAAGCTGTTGTTCCTAAATAATATGCAATAGTTTTCGCGCCAACACGGCCAATTTTATTAACGTCACCCAAACCACA
>JGI20225J20221_1000419_pt3 | contig 33280 bp, 30 predicted proteins | sample BioMet4_FD_20221 | JGI IMG/M metagenome (IMG submission 20221)
ATGAAATCCTTGCCATCTTGGTAGCCACCATTGGAATAGGCACCGCTCCGTTTGCCAAGGGAAGGATAGACATCGACGTAACCATCTTCGAGAACGGTATGGGCCTTTTTCTGGAAATCAGCAGGAAAGGCTTTGATCGAATCGAAGAAAAGGGCTTTCGCTTCTTCGTAGGTGTATTTCTTATTCGAGTGAGCGAGTTGAAGGAACCGATCGTAGGAACGATGCTTTTCGAGTCCTAAATACTGGGCCCGAATTCGATAATAGTCGTGAAGCGGTTCCGCGTTATGAGAGGCGACATCGATGAGATTGAGGAAAACCGAGGTCGGGATTTTGTTGTGGAAAAGGTGCTCTTCCAAAATGGAGGAATAGCCGCGGGCTTTCATCTCCGAGAGTTCGGCCTGAACATCGTTGTTGTAGATTTCGGCATAGATGTTTTTATGCTCATCGTAATAGCGGTAAAGGGCTTCGAAGATCGTCTGCCGATCCTCCGGGTCTTTGGTCGCGGCGATCAAACTCGTCCAATTGCTGGTGCTGACTTCGAGTTCTTTCCCATCCTTAAGCTTGGCTTTTTTCGGGGTATAGTCGCCGACCGATAGCATCGAATAGAGTTTAGAGCCTTCCTCGAGAAGCGGGCCGAATGAGGAGAGTAGTTTTTCTTTGTCGGCGCTCAAAATATGGCTTTGATCCAAAAAGAGTTTTTCGAACGAATAATCGAATTCTTTCACTTCGGGATGGCGGGCGAGAATCGCCTTGATCTTCTCAAGGCCAAGGCCAAGGAACTCCGGGTCGCTCCAAGCTAGCTTTTCCCCATATTCTTGAGACAATAATTCGACTTTGTTGAGCCGCTCATTGCCGGCGACGTCTTTCTTATTGAGGTCGCTGGCGCAACCGGAATAGAGATAAAGCTTCGTAAAACGCTTCTGCGCCTCTCTTTCCTGAAGCAGGAAGGCGATGAAATCGTCCTCGATGCCCAATTTGCCCTGATAGGCGGCCATCGCCGGAATCAGGGTCTCCCTCACGTAAAGCAAATCTTGGTTAAATGCCTCTTCGTTTGCGTAAATGAACCGCAAATCCCACTTATCTTTCATGAAAAGCCTCTCTTTCCTTTTCCAAAGGGCCAAGCCTGAGCTTGGCTTCAATGGTTTGATTATCGCATAGAAGGAACAAAGATTGTAGCAGGATAAAAAAAGAAAAAGACCCGTTCAATCCGAAGGCGGCCGAAACCGCGCTGGCTTCGCCGAGCGCCCTTTGGCCAACGATTTCAAATCGCTCGAAGAGGAAGAGCCGCTCTCCAAAGAAAAAACGACGGCACCGATTGAGATTCCGGGCTTGATTCCTTTTTTTAGCGATAGGAATAGTGTTTTTGGGTTCAACATTCGTTTTCTCGCCGCTGAGGCCGACCAACGCCACCATTGAAAAGGGACCCAATTCCACGGATCCACCGCCGCTTCGCTGAGCGGGAGTCCCTTTTTGGCACAAAGGGATTCGCCAGCCCGCAGGGTGGGCGAAGGCTCCTTGGCGAAGAAGAGTTTCGCCAAAGGTTTCTGGTGGCGTGGTAAATTCAGCACGAATGTTTGGCCCATGGAAATCGACGAGATCAATGCTTTTTATTCGAAGAGAAAACCTGTATGATCGCCTTCCCCGAGAATAGGACTCCCCCGATCGAAAGGAAGGTCTTCAACCACGAAGGAAGAGCTATTGCATTTTGCGGTCAAGATTGTGACGCTTCTCGCAGCAAAATCGGCACCAGGTCTTTGGTCTTGGCTTATTACAAGAAGAATTCTTCTTTCAGGGATGATTTTCGGTAGCGAAAAAGAGTCAAAAAGGGCGGGTTTAAATGAACTTCTCCATAAGGCTTAACCGTTCGTCATCCCCCTTAACGGAGGAAATCTCCAGCCAATAAGTCCTTTTGGCCTTAATCATGTTTTTCGTCATCTCAGCGAAGACTTTTTTACCATGCTTCTTAATGAACATCGCCGAAGCGTGGGCGGTCTCCCCTTCTTCCGCGAAAAACCCATAATGGCAAGTCTCTAATTCCGGACATTCATAACAGCCTTTGAGTCCTTTGCTTATTGAACACTTGACGTTAGGGCACTTTTTATCGGGCTGGCCCATGGCAAACGAACAATAATTTTGGTCGCTTAGGCACCCTCCGCACTCCTGGAAGAAACAAAAGCCGCAGTGAAGGCCGCAAGGTGAAATCTTCATGGCTCTATCTTTGTTGTTCAACTGGAAGCGGGTCTCTTCCACGGGAAAATAAAGATAATTCTGTTGAGTTTTATTGTCCGTATAGTCAAAGGCCGCACCCACCAATTTGTAGCCTTCATAAGCAAGCCGGAAATAAACCATCTGCTTAAAGGATGACTCGTAATTCTCTGGATTAACTTTGATGACGAGATAGGTTCGAGCGGGTGCAATCCATTTCGTCCATCCTGGCGGAGCGACGATATCGGGGTCCACTTCCACACCCGCCAAATAGAGGCCTTCTTTGAAATTGTTTCCCCAAGGTTTGAAAGAACGAGAAAAATCGCTCATCAATCCCCAATAGCCCTTGATGGTGCCATCGCTTTCTTTTTTTGCCAAAGACGCCACGACAGAGAAATCGTCGTTACTCAACTGCCATGCCTTTTTCACGAACCCATTTCCGTCAACGGACGAGGTTTCGTGGCCTAAAACACAAAAAGAGGACAGCGATTTCTTTTCGTAATCCATATCATTCCTTTCTTCCATGACTTTATCATAGGCAGACGCTCATTGTAAACTCGAATATCGGGGTTCTCTTTCTAAGGCAAGCCCTTTTCATTTAGCGACGAAAGAGTAACCATCGTCGGACGATGATTTCGCTTTTTGTTCGATAATAGAAGAAGCAACAAGACATTGCCTTTTGCAACCGGACTTCTTTTTTTATCGTCTTATGAATGGCGGCAGAATTGGAAGGTAGATTAACGGAAAAGCCTGACGTGGTCCTTGCCTAGCTATTTCGCTTTATCTCGTAGCGTCAAACTCGAAACGTCGCCCTTTCCAAGCCTCCTCTTTGCCAATCGAAGTTTTCTTCTTTGGCCTATTCAACCCTTTGTTTGAAATGCCGCTTCCGCGACTGGGTAAAAAACCGGCGGAGACAAAAAAGGCGAGGACTTCCCCGCCGGATGTGGGCCCGGGTTCGTCAAAGCGAACCAGCCCACGATGGACAAACACCATCTTTCGGCCTTAATTATCGGCTTTGTGGCCTAAAAGGGCAAGAAAAGGCGGAAGAGGATCCGAATCGAAGAACGATTAACGCATAAAAAATCCCCGTAAAATCGCCTCTATTCCTTTTTTTCATCAAACAGCGGTGTATATTTGGAACGTTTTTCGTCGATTTCCCAAGGCTTCCCCCGCCCCACCGCGATGCGTTTTTTCGCTCACCATGGTCTTTGTGTCAAAAGAAAAACCGAACCCATTTTTTGTGAGAAATAGGCTCGGATAATCATCGAATGGTGAAACATTCGTTTCCGTATTCGAACCACCCCTCGAAAAAGAGTATTCTCGGCTGATTTTCTTATAATTCAGGATAATGTGCCCGGCGCTTTCCGGGCAGACGATCATTCCCTCAGCGAAAAGGTCGATGAGTTTTTTGACATTTTTTATTTTTTAATATTGAGATTTTTGACATTTTTGTTTTTAATGACCAATAGATTTTTGACATATATTGTCTATAATAGTGGGGGAAACGGGGAGATAAAAATGATAGCGATCAATAACAAAGAAATCGAATCCGTATTCTTGGAACGTAAAATTTACCAAAAAATGCTGGAATGGAAAAAGAGCCTTTCCAAAGGCCATGCGCTCTTCCTCAAAGGGTCGCGGCGAGTCGGCAAGACCGAACTGGCCAAAAAGCTTGGAAAAGAGGAATACCGCTCCTACCTTTTGATCGATTTTCGCTACGCCCCAAAAGAAGTCAAGGACCTTTTCTCCGACTCGATGGAGAATCTCGACTTTCTCTTCACCCGATTGCAAAGTTTCTACGGAGTCGTCCTTTACCCCGGGGAATCCCTCGTCATATTGGATGAGATCCAGCTTTGCATCGAAGCCAGGCAGGACATCACCAGGTTTGTCTCNGACGGGAGATATGATTACTGTGAGACCGGCTCNTTAGCCGGTATCCACCGCAACTCNAAGGAAATCGTCACCCCGGTCGGAGAATACCCTTTGGAGGTCCATCCCCTCGACTTTGAGGAATTCCTCTGGGCCATAGGCGATCATGTCAGTATGCCCTTCCTCCGCTCGGCCATTAAGCGCCCAAAGCAGCCGATAGGAAAGGCGATGCACACCAAACTAACTGACCTTTGGCGCCAATACATGCTCGTAGGCGGGATGCCCAAGCCTGTCGCTGGCTACAAACTCTACAAAAACCTAGAGGTCGTGGATTTCCTCAAGCAGGAGATTCTCAGCATCTACAAGAACGACTTCGACGACCAGAATGAAGTCAGTAGCGCACTCCTCCACAGCATCATTTCCGCCATCCCGGCCGAACTTTCCAAGCACGACGCCCGTTTCGTGGAGAGTCACATCGCTGGAGGNCGCTATGNGAGGATGGCCCCCGCATTCAAATGGCTGAATGACGCCTACATAACCAACATGTCCTATGNCGTGAGCGACCCATCCGCAAGTTTTGGCCTCACTCTTTGCGAGGACGACTTTAAGGCTTATTTCGTCGACACTGGTCTCTTAGTTTCGCTCACCTTCATCGGAAAGCCCTATGTCTCGAACGAGCTCTACAACAAAATTCTCTTCGATAAGATTCACATCAACGAAGGAATGTTGGCGGAGAACATCGTGGCCCANTGTCTGAGNAACGCNGGCCATTCCTTGCTCTTCTATTCAAAATACGATGAGGCCGGGCATCCCGTTATGGAGATCGATTTCCTTTGCGAACACGAGGGAAAAGTCTGTCCGATTGAGACGAAAAGCAGCANGGATTATGGGCATGCCTCGCTAGGGAAATTCAAGACGGCCTTCTCGAATCGGGTCGGAAAGCAATACATCCTCTACGACAAAGACATCAAAGTGGACGGAGAGGTCCTCTATCTTCCGATTTACATGGCTCCGATCCTTGCAGAAAATCTCCTCTAGTGGAATGTCCTGCAGAAAAACGCCCTTGAAGGCGTTCTCTCTTTATGAGCACTCAAGAATTGCGACGAAAATCGCCTGTCTCAAGTAAACTGTCGAAATCGCAACCGCCTCAACCGATCATGTTTCCTTAGTCGTCGAGAAGACGGCATTCCCGAATCGCCAAAGTAGCAACTTCCTCATCGCATTCACTTTGATCTTCTTTGCGAAATGAGGTTGTTTTGTGAATCGCAAAGAAGTATTTTTTTCACATTTCCGAAAGGTTTCGCGCGCATGCTTTTCACATTTCCACAAGCCATTTAAAAAAGATGTTTTTCGTGAATGTCCTGTTATAAAAGCATTAAAAAAATCCGAACCTTATTCAAGTTCGGATGTTTTATCAATGGTGAAGCATTCGTTTCCGTATTCGAACCACCCCTCGAAAAAGAGTATTCTCGGCTGATTTTCTTATAATTCAGGATAATGTGCCCGCCGCCGTCCGGGTAGATGATCATCTTCTCGATGAAAAGGTCGATGAGCAACTGGCGGTTTGCTTCCTTCTTGAGGTCGAGGGCGCGGCACTCGTCGAAAAACATCAGGATGTCGTTCTTGTCCAAGACCGGATTCTGAATCAACTCATTCCCGATTGCCGTCTCGAGCCCCTTCTTTTGCTCTTCCAGCTCCGCTAGGCGCGTTTTTGTGGACTCGCTGATAATTCCCTCTTCCACCGCCCTAACGAGGTTGGCAATGCGTTTCTCGGCATCCTCTTTGCTCTTCTCCAGCGCCTTGAGAACCGGGTTCGCCCTGGATTGGAAGGCGAGGACGCTCTCCGTGATGCCTTTGATGACCCGATCGTCGAAAAGAAGGCCTTTGGCGAAGTGGACCGCGATTCCCTCGACATAACTCTTATCGACCGAGGGGGCGTCGCACGTGTGGTTCTTCTTCATGTTCGTGCACTTGTAGTAGCGATAGGTCTTGCCGCTTTTCTTTTTGAGCGAGGATTCGCCCTGCATAATGCCACCGCACTTCCCGCAAAAGAGCTTCCCGGAGAGCAGATAGTTCACCGGGGCCCGGTAATGGGACGGGCTCTCTTCGTTCTTCTCCAGTTTCATCCGGGCGCGCTCGAAGATTCCATCGTCCACGATTCTCGGGATGCCGTCCTTCACCACTGTCTTGTCGAAGCGGTATTCGCCCAAATAGCGCCGATTCCGGAGCATCCGGGCCATGGTTGAAAAGGAAATCGGGTTGCCGTGGAACCCCAAGACCGACTTGTCTCGCATAATCGCCACGATTTCGTTGATGTTGAAATCCTCGTCGGCGTAGAGCCGGAACACCTCTTTGACCACCGAAGCCTGCTCGGGGTTGATGACGAGGCGCTGGTCGCTATTCACCAAATAGCCAAAAGGAACCACGCCCCCGTTGAATTTGCATTCCAAGGCGTTGTCGGTCATCCCGCGCCGGACCTTCTGAGCGAGTTCCTTCGAATAATAAGCATTCATGCCAATGAGCATTTGTTTGACCAAGATGCCCTCGGGCTGGTCGCTGATGGGCTCGGTCGCGGAAACGATGCGAACCCCGTTCTTCTCCAACGTGTACTCGTATTTGGCCGAGTCATAAACGTTTCTCGAGAAGCGGTCGAGCTTCCAAACCAAGACCACATTGAAGATGTGCTTGTATGAATCGCGGATCATCCGCTGGAACTCCGGTCGGTTGTCGCTGGTTGCCGATAAGGCCCTATCGACGTATTCCCCGATGATGGTGAGCCCGCTCTTCTCGGCGAACTCCTGGCATTCGCGCCGCTGCCCCTCAATCGATTCCTCGCGCTGGTTGTCGCTCGAAAAACGGGCGTAGAGGACCGCTTTGCATAACGCAGTGTTTTCTTCTTCCGTAGGCGCGAGCGCGCCGTCTTTTTGACTTTCCATAAATGATGGTCCTCTAATTTCCCAATATACGAAGAGGAAGTCCCGTTGCAAGAGATTCCTCATTTTTTCTTCCTGTGTTCGGGATCCGCCGCCCTCTTTTACCGTCAGGTGGGTATCCCACTGTCCCGTCAACGGGAAGGGGATGTGACGCAGTGTGCACCACATCCTTATCCTGTTTCACTTTTTTGGGGCCAAACCCTCTTTCGAGGGCCGACCCCTATTCCGTCACTCGATGGAGCGACAGTCTCTTCCCTCCGGCCCGCTTTGCCTCGAGCCAGAGTTTCTTCCGTTCCTCGTGCTCCTTGCGGAGCTCGGGGTCTTTAAGCACTTCGACAATCGTCTCGTAGATCGGTCCCGTCAACGCATCGTACTGCGCCTTCTCGAGCCCTTGTTTTCTNATTTCGCATTCGGTCAAAATCCCTTCCTTGCTTTCCCTTGAGCGCCCTACTTTGACGGTTGGTTGATAACGTCCACGAAGCAATCACGCTTCCTATGGTTGGGCCCATTGCCTTCTCTCNATGATTTCCTTCTCTTCCGCTTGGGTTTGAAGGAAACGACAACGGATACGAAGGACGGCTTACGNATNAAACTCCGTGANCTGTGTCCTTTTCGTGAAAACGCTGATCCACCATGACCTGACGAGAGACCCTATGGTCCCTATGCCGCCGACTGCACTACGAAAAGCAGAGCCAATCATGCCTCCTTGCCACGTTGGTTGCTCTCAAAAGCGCCGCCAAATCGGATGTTCGGGCATAGTATAGGCCGAGTTTTTTCAACCTTCAAATCGCTAAATAGCGTTTATCGGTGTTTCTAATAGATTGTAAAGCATCTAAAAAAAGCCCCGCCACAGCAACCATCGAGAAAATCGATGTTTCATAGCGTTTCAGAGCGTTTCAAAGTGTTTCAAACCAAATTGAAGAAGCCTAGTCACCATCGACGTTTTAGGCGATTACTCGAGAACAATAAGGCAAAAAATTATTTACAAAAAAATTTCACATTTTTCGGCCCAAAAAGAAGACCATAGTGCATCATGAACAAAAAGGAAGATTATTGGATGGGTTTTATAGACAAGTATTTCTGAATAAAGAAATTAATTAATGATGATGTCGTCACAACCATAAATGTTGCATCGGCTAAATCGGCTTCCGAATACGTCATTCCACCATGACGAAGGCCGTGCTCATCGCAAGTATACCAATATAAGTTTTTAATCGATTCACGTAATTTTTCGGGCAGCTTTATTCCGAAGTCAGCTAGATGATCAACGCAGGGCCCCAGCGTCGAAAACTGATTATTGGTCATTATTTTAACTAAAGATTCCAAAGCAGTTATGGCACTAGTAATCGAACCGTTGTAGTCAGGATTCGGCCTAGAGGAGAATTGACTAATCGATTGTTCGAGACTCTTTACGACTGAATTAAAAATCGGATTAGGCTGGTTCACGGCTTTGCTTATTTCTGCCAATTCCAAATTGTTGGTGATAGGAATGATCAAATCTTCGCAGATTTTATAAGGCACTGCTTCCTCTTCAAATATCTCATTGATGTCATGAACGATGTCCTTTTCGTGATATTCAGCAACATGTATCCATTCCTCAACGAAGTCAAAAACGCGAAACCAATCACATTTGTCTAGGAAATCTTCTAGTTCTATCCGATTGTGGTCTCTTGCAAAACCGGCGGCGCAGTCCAGCGAATACGAAATGCCAAAACGACCACACATTTTCTCGACCATGCCCGAGGAATATTGAACAGGACGACCGACGGCTCGAAAATTCATATCAGGATGATTTTCGACTTCAAGACGAGAAAAGGCGCTCCAAACCCTTGACCGAACAACGGGAGAAACTGTATTTAATGAATTTTCATTCTTAACCAAATTGTTACGTGCCGAAAACCGTTCCATCAATTTTCCTCCTTACATTCCGATGTCAAAATAAGTCTCGTAATACTTCTTAAGACGTTTAATAACAGCAGCTTTCTTGGTGTCCCTTTGACTCCCCCCAAAGCGCGACATCGGAGGAAGAAGATTGTCGATTTCAGTTCCAATCGTCTTGAAATAACCATTGGAGAAACAATCGTCCATGTATTTTTGGGTCTTCACTGAATCGAGATGCTCAGACGTGATGATGTCCTGAAGGTCTGAAGCCTTCTTTTTGTCTATATATTTGATCCATTGACCATCAAGGTCATCGAATCCATCAACCTGCAAGATGAAAGCCATAATGAGCTCTTTCTTGCTTCGGAGTTGCAAGGTGGAGTTGATCGCTTTTTCGATTCCTTCCATGAACGCTTTACCCTTGACGTTCTCATCGTGAAGTTTTTCGACAAGTCTTAAAATATAGTCAACATTGATCTCGACTTGCTTAATGAGTTCGACTTCGAAAACAATGTCATCATTGACAACCTCTTTTTCTCCATCTTTTTGCCCTCTAAGTTGCTCATAGAGGTCAATATACATGGATTGGTAGTCTTGGTAATCTCGCTCAGAAAGGATCTCGTTTCCTGCAAATTCATCGAAAGCAGAAAGAATGTTCCTTCGGCGCAAGATATGCCCAAATAGAGCGATGAATTTTCTGGTATTTTCTTCGCCGATAATTTGTTCGCCAATCGGATAGTTGGCTTGAAGTTCGCTAATCAACTCAACATAGCCGCTGTGATGTTTGCCATCGGGATCGTTGTAGCCTTCGTAATAGTCTTTATAACTCTTCAGCAAGACGATTCCGGCAGCGTCCTTATCGCCGAACATTCCAATAGCCTCGTCGGTTCTTTTCTCCAAATTGCGGAAACAAACGATGTTGCCAAAACTTTTTACTGAATTGAGAATGCGATTCGTTCTTGAGAAAGCCTGAATTAAGCCGTGATATTTTAGACTCTTATCCACAAATAGCGTGTTCATAGTTGGAACGTCAAAGCCCGTAAGGAACATATTGACGACAATAAGCAGATCGAGGTCTCTATTCTTCATGCGAAGCGAGACGTCTTTGTAATAATTGCCGAACTTGTCAGCCGAAGTATCATAACTTGTGCCAAACATGGCGTTGTAGTCTTTTATAGCCTTCTCAAGGAATTCTCGAGACGTTTCATCGAGGCCATCCGCACTGTCGGAATTTTCATCGTCTAAAAGGCCATCGTTGACCTCTTCCTCCTCGTTCGGCGCAAAACTATAGATCGTGGCAATGCGGAGCCTTTCGTTTGCGGGCAAGGCTTCCATCTGTTTCTTGAATTCTGTGTAATAAGCCATCGCCATTGGAATTGAGGCCGTGGCTAGCATGGCGTTGAAGCCGTTCAGATAGACCTTGGATTTTTGTTCATCAACTTGTAGCCGATCCTTGGTCGTGGCCATTTCCACCACGTTGGTCGTTTTTCTGAATTCATAGGCTTGGCCATTTCTTTTTGTGGCTTGGTTGAAATGCTGAAGGATATAGGTAACATTCCCGCTAATCCTCCGAGGATCAATCATTATTTTTTCATCATCGATGTCTTCAATCTCGGTGTCAGGCACACCCGGTTTGGGTTTCATCGTTCGATGGTAAGCAGCGCGGAACGGCAAGACGTTATGGTCGTTGATGGCGTCCACGATGGTATAAACGTGCAGTTTGTCGCCGAAAACCTGCTCAGTCGTCGCAAAATTGGGATCATTCTGCAAGTTGGCATTCTTGGCAAAAATCGGAGTGCCAGTAAAGCCGAAAAGATGATATTGCTTGAAATGTTTGGTGATTTGCTTGTGCATCTCGCCGAATTGCGAACGATGACATTCGTCGAAAATGATAACCACATGTTTATCGTAAATAGGATGGCCAGGATTCTTCTTGATGAAATTGTCGAGTTTTTGAATTGTCGTGACCACAATGCGGGCGTCCGAAGAAGGATCCAACTGTTTTTCCAGGATTTTCGTGGAAGTGTTCCCGTTGGCCGCGCCTTTTTCGAAGCGGTCGTATTCCTTCATCGTTTGGTAATCGAGGTCTTTTCGATCCACCACAAACAAAACCTTATCGATATAAGGAAGGTTTGTAGCCAGCTGGGCAGTTTTGAAGGACGTCAAAGTTTTGCCGCTTCCAGTCGTGTGCCAAACGTATCCTCCAGCATCTCTTGTTCCGACTTTGTGGTAGTTATTGGATATTTCAATCTTCGAAAGAATGGCCTCGGTTGCGGCGATTTGATAAGGCCGCATGACCATCAGCATCTTTTCAGAAGTAAAAACGCAATATTTGGTAAGAACGTTCAGGATGGTATGAGGGGCGAGGAATGTGGCAGCAAAGTCCTCTAGATCAGGAATGATTTTGTTCTTCCGATCCGCCCAAAAAGAAGTGAACTCGAAACTGTTGCTTGTCTTGTTCTTTTTATTGTGAGAACGCGCTTGCGAATCCACCCAATTAAAACGAGTCGTGTTGGAATAATACTTGGTATCTGTTCCATTCGAAACGACGAAGATTTGAGCGTAATTGTAGAGGCCGGATGAAGCCCAGAAGCTATCTCTTTGATAACGATCAATTTGATTGAAAGCTTCTTTGATCGCGACACCACGTTTTTTAAGTTCGATATGAACGAGTGGAAGCCCATTAACCAAAATTGTGACGTCGTAGCGATTGTTGTGACGTCCGGAGCCTATTTCATATTGGTTAATCACCTGAAGCTTATTATTGTGGACGTTTTCCTTATCAATCAAAATAACGTTACGCCCGGGATCGTTTTCGTCTTTTTTTAAAGGATAAATATAATCGGATTGAATCTTGTTCGTTTTCTCGACAATTCCTTCGTTCTCGTTGCAAAGATATTCTTTGTAGTATTTGTCCCATTCAGCATCAGTAAAAGGATGGTGGTTAAGGCTCTCTAATTGAAGGCGAAGATTGGCAATCAGGTCTTCTTCGGAATGGATGTTTAAATAATCGTAGCCCTCTTTTTCTAATTGGCAGATAAGAGACTCTTCCAGTTGGGCTTCACTTTGGTAGGCGTTAGCGCGAGGTGTCTTCCGAATATATTCAGAAAGAACTGTGCTTTCTTCGCCTTCTGAAATAATGTTAAAAGTACTCTTGCCTTCAGCCATTTGAAGCCTCCTTGAATGTTAACAGTTTCGCACGATAAAAAGACAATTGCTGGTTTCTTGCGAATAACTCTGCCGGAAGGCCGATGCCCAAATCGGATTGAATTGAATCAAAAGCATCTAAATAATGGACTATACAAGCCTGCTTGGTAAGGCTAGGAACAGGAATCTTTATTTTGTATATCATCGACTGAGTTAAGCTTGGAACTCCACCAGCAAAACTCATTCTTTCAAGATGCTTTGTCTGCAAAAAATAGAAAACATATTTCGGAATCACAAGTGAAGTGTTTATTTCTGTGTAATAGAGAGTATCAACTGTCCAAAACGGGGTATCGCAATAATACAATTTGTCTAATGAACCCTTGCGAGGAATTAAAACTGAAGGTTTATCATAGGCAAAATCAGCAATATGTGTCATTATTCCCCCGGTTCCATATACAGGGACCGTTCCAGGCTGATGACCCTTATAATCGCCACCATTCTTTATCTCAAGAACATCGCTAAGTTTCATGAGAGCAATTCCGGCACCGTCTTTTTCGAGGAAAAATGAATCCCGATAGAATTCATATTGCATTTTTCTTGCTGTAAGCTCAGCTGTAAGCTCAGCTGTAAGCTCAGCTGTAAGCTCAGTGAAGTTGTCCAGAATCCGGACAATTTCACGCTGCACTTGCAGCGGGGGAAACGGCAAAGCGAAGGCTTCGATCATTGGCTTTCTAATTGAAGACACCGTCCCATCCACCTGTTTTCTGTTGATAAAGTCTTTAAAAAAAGCAGAAAGATAATAGAAAACAAATTTTGTTTCAAGCCCCTTGGCTGTGGGATGAATCCGATATGCCCTTTGATGAAGAGCGTATTTCCCTTTGGCAAAATGGAAGATGTCTCCAATGCCGCCTTCGCCAGGAATAATCACGGCCTCTTCATCGAATTCATAGGTGGTCGACCTTAACACGTTCTTTGACCTAACGTAAAAAGGGTAAGCTCCGCCTTCAACCGCATCTTCGTGATTGCTACTGCCTGTTCCAATTTCGGCAACATCTTTAAGTTTAACGAAAGGCACCCCATCGGGGCATAATGCCATTATTAAGGAATCCAAGGTACTCATTTTTTGCCAATTTCGGCGATGATTTCGTCGACCTTTTTTCTCAAATCGTTTTCCTTAAGAACAATCTCATCTATCTGTTTGTTCAAAGCAACGATATCAACAACCGGTTTATCGTTCTTCTTTTCAAGATAAGCCGAAACGGAAAGGTTATAATCCTGTTCCTCAACCTCGTTATTTGGAACTAAGCGCGAATAATATTGGACGTCCTTCTTTTCCGAATAAGCGGTGACCAAATCCGAGATATTTTCCTCGGTGAGTTTGTTGTTATTGGTTACCTTTTCAAAATCGTTGGATCCATCAATAAAGAAAGTCTTGTTTTCTTTCTTGTTTTTTCTCAGGACCATGATGCATGTCGGGATGGTCGTCCCATAGAAAAGGTTGTCAGGTAATTTGATGATGGCATCTACAAAGTTATTGTTGATAAGGTACTTACGAATTTTCTTCTCGGCACCACCACGGTAGAGGACGCCAGGGAAGCAAACGATAGCCGCCGCGCCATCAACCGATAGCCAAGACAAACAATGCATAACAAAAGCTAAATCGGCCTTAGATTTCGGAGCCAATACACCAGCTGGGGAGAAACGCGGATCATTGATCAAAGTGATGTCATCTTCGCCTTCCCATTTGATGGAGTATGGAGGATTGGATACGATGGCGTCAAAAGGCTGATCATCCCAATGCTGTGGCTTTAGTAACGTATCTTCGCAAGCGATATTGAATTTGTCGAAATCAATATCGTGAAGGAACATGTTGATTCGGCAAAGGTTGTATGTCGTTAGATTGATTTCTTGCCCATAGAATCCTTGTCGAACGTGATCCTTCCCAAGGATTTTCGCGTATTTTAAGAGCAGTGATCCCGAACCGCAGGCGGGATCATAAACTTTATTAACTTCGGTCTTTCCAACTAGAGTAAGCCTGGTCAAAAGTTCAGAAACTTCCTGAGGCGTATAGTATTCGCCACCGCTTTTGCCGGCATTTGAGGCATACATACCCATCAAATACTCATAAGCATCGCCGAAGGCATCAATTGTATTGTCCTGATAATCGCCCAGTTTCATATCGGCAACGCCATTGATGAGTTTAACTAGGTTCTTGTTTCGCTTTTCAACCGTTTCGCCAAGCTTTGGGCTGTTGGCATTGAAATCGCTAAAGAGGCCTTTGAAGTTGTTCTCGCTGTCTGTTCCAAGAGTAGAATCCTCAATGTTTTTGAAGATGGTCGCAAGGGTAATATTGAGATTCTGATCGTCCTTTGCCCTGCTGTGCAAGTTGACGAATAGTTCACTTGGCAGAATGAAAAACCCCTTCGTTTTAATCATATCCGCCCTAGCTTGTTCGGCTTCTTGGTCAGAAATTGAGGAATAATCGAAACGAAGATTTCCCGAAGAATGTTCATCCTTGTTGATGTATGAAGTCAAATTTTCAGAGATGTAACGATAGAAAAGCATTCCAAGGACATACTGCTTAAAGTCCCATCCATCGACGCTTCCACGCAAACCATCGGCAATGTTCCAAATGGCTTTATGAAGTTCAGCTCTTTCTTGCTCTCTCTTATTGTCTTCCACAGTGTTATTTCCTCGCTTTCAATTCTAGGCTTTTGCAGCCTTTCATTCATCATCAATAAGACAAAGCTTCGAAGTATCGGGTCTTCAAGACGGCTTCTTTAAAACTTGATATTGAGATCTTCAAGGCACCATTGGCGACGGCCTCAACGACTCTTGGGAATTCATTCGGGTTCCTCTTCATCTCTGCTAAGATGCTGCTCGTGTCCCCCATGCCGACCTGTTTATGAGGGTTTGGGCCAAAAACGATATCGGAGTAATCCATGGAGTTCCGTAGCCTGCCAACATCGTAATGTTTCAAACGATCATAGTCGCTTTCGAAGACGATGTTGTTTTCGCTGATACCCATCTTTTTTGCAGCCATACGGAAGTCATCAATGTTTCCGGACAAGGCACCAAAGACGAGAATCCTCGATATCCGTGGCTCAACAGGCATCGCTTCCTCGTCGAAGGTAACGCCGTATTTGTTCATGAAGGCCACCACATCCTCATCGTCTGTGGCCAAATCGAACTCTCGTCGGACTTGAGCCATGGCTTTTTGGATGATCTTGGATCTTTGAGACTGAGTGTAAGGCACTATTTATCCTCCTTGCACGCATCATCAAATAAACTTTTAATTTGAGATTCTAAGGCTTGAAGATCTTTTCGCATCCCATCGTAAGTGGCAACGAGAGAATTGTATTTGGCTGACAACTTCCTTTGCTCTTCAATCGGCGGGCAAGAAACCAGGATGTCTTGCAAGTCTTGGGCGTTCAAAGAAACGATCGTAATGCCTTTCTGAATGCTCCGAATTATGGCCTGACCAGATTCAGACTCTAAGAACATCTTTAAGAAGGAAGGATCGAGCTTATCTTTTTTCGGGCGAACGATAAGCATTCCGCCCGTAACAATGATGGTTCTCCCCTCGAGCTCGAGAATCGGCGCCATTTTTACTTTTGAACTCTTAGAAGTAACGACCAAGTCGCCTTCTTTTAATGCAAACTTTTGGAGTTTTTCATCCGTGTCATCGATATATTGAAGAGATGAATAATCAATAAGTCCATCCTCAATATCGCTCGAAGTAAGAATCTGGTATTTGGTCGGCTTTACCGACAACTTATCCTGAAATTTTGCCAAGGTGTATTGCGATCCCCGAATGACATTTGCAACTTCGCTTAGCTTTTTAGGGTCGGGAATTTGCGATTCCAGGTTACTCGCCAAGATAGTCCCGGCATGAAGGTTTGATTCTTTTCGAATGAGGTCTAAAGGATCCGCACAATAAACCTTTTCCGATTCAAAAGCCTCGAAAATCGCGTCGACAGGAATTTGCATATCGGAAAGTCTTGAAGGAACCTTGCCGATAATCGGCCCCGCATCGAGAACCCTGACTTTATTGCTGTCAGGTTTCAGTAACAAGACACAAGTCGCAATTCCCGAAAAGCCTAAGACCCCAGCAGGAAGGCTGATAACGCCGTCAATTAAATGCTTCTTAAGCAAGTATTCCCGAACAGACTGATCAGTCGAACGGAACATCGACCCAGCAGGCAACAGAGCTACCGCGGCCTTGCCAGGCTTTAAGCCTTCTGCCATTTTCAACACGAACATCCATTCAGAAGAGGTTCTAGGATTCAGCGAATCTTTCCCGAAAGTATTCAAGTTGCTTCCAAATTCGGGCCCGTACTTAAGACCATAGGGTGGGAAGACAAAAGCTTTCGTGTACTCAGGAGCGTAAGAGTATAAAGAATTCGCGGTTTCAATAGAATACGGAACCCCAGCGATTGAAAGCACCATTTTTGAGTAAGAAGCGGCGTCGGAGTTAATTTCTTGACCGCAAACAGAGAGCTTTTTCCCAAAATGCTCTTGGCAGTACTGGTCGGCATAAGCCAGGAAAGCGCCGTATCCGGATCCAAGGTCGAAGATCGTGTCGTTTGGAGTGAGGTTCAGGATCCGACAAATAAGATCCATGATTTGGTCCGGGGCCGAATGGGGGACAGAGGATGAAAGGCTATCCTGATAAGCGTGGGTACAGTAGAAAGTTAAATCTTCATCGCTAGAGGTAAGAAGGATGCCGAAAACTGAAGGAATGATATGAGCAAGTTCATCTCGAGAAATAGATCGAATCTTATAAAGAGCAATCCGGGACAATTCATCTTCGTTTTCAAAAACATCAAGCCCACCATCGCGAATATCAATATCGCAATGTTTGGCTTTCCATGCAAGATAACAAAATGAATCAATCAACTCTTCCGAAGAAGAGAAGAAACCCCGGAAGATTTCGTCCAGTCTCCAAAGCTTATTTTGTCTTTCTTTTTCTTGTTCCACAATCATTTCCTCCAGTTTGGCCAAACTTACTTTTGGCATGTTCATAATAGGGCCCTAAAAGGTCTTCGTCAAGGAAATTTTGCGTTTGGACAAACTTATAGTTAGTGAAACAGGATAAGGAACTAGGCGCTAACTGCGCCAGCCTAGTTCTGCTTTGATGGTGGGAAACCCACACACCGCTTGAGAAAACACTGTAAAAAAGAAGATATCGTTCACGCTGACAAAAGCGAAAAGAATGTGAAAGACCCTGCGAGACAAAACTGCGGTTAAGATAAGCGATATTAGATAATATCCTTGGCAAAGCCCACTTCTATTTCTGGTTTTTCCGCATCTTGAGGTTTTTGGACGGATAAACTTTCAAAACTTCATCCGCCGGACGCCACGGCTGGCCTTTTCCAACGATGATTGGCTCTTTTGTACGCCACGGCAAGAGTTTTGGCTGCTTTAAATCGAAAGAAAAACCGAACCCTTCCTCGACGAGGAATAGGTTCGGATTATCAACGAATGGTGACCCGGACGGGGTTCGAACCCATGAATGTATCCTTGAAAGGGATATGAGTTAACCGCTTCTCCACCGGGCCATTAAAAATGGCGCTCGCTAAAGGATTTGAACCTTCGACCTTCCGGTTAACGGCCGGGCGCTCTAACCAGCTGAGCTAAGCGAGCAGCACATCTGCGCCTTAAAAGCGCATGCACTATTCTACTGATTCGGAAATCGGTTTGCAACAACTAACGCGACTACTTCTTTTCACCGAGTTTCTTCTCTATAGAAGAAAGGAGATCGCCAACTGTCTTAAAAGAAGAAAGCTCTTCGGTGGTGAATTGAATCAGGTACTTGTCTTCCAAATCAAGACACATCTCAACCACATCCAAGCTATCTAAGCCCAAGTCCTTGAGCGACTGGTTGTCATCGACTTTGTTCAATTTAAGCCTTTCGGCAAAACCTTTGCGAATTTCGTCCATTTTTTCATTAGCCATGACTTTTACCTCGTCGACTATTATAAAGGAGGGCGCCCCGCGGTTCAATTCCCTACCTGCGACATGAAAAAAAGGGTCTCGCGCGAAGACCCCCGGGGATTGAGCTGAGAAAAAAGCGACTCTTTTCTCGGCCCAATGGCCCTTTAGCGAATTTCGATTGTTAGGTGTGCCTTGGAACTGACAGGCGTCACCGTATCGACATTGCCATTATCGTCGACCGTCACCTGCTCGCCGACTTTGCTGGCGGCGTTCTTGAACGACATGACGAGCACTCCGCTAATGGCGGAAAAAATCGCCAAAACCAAGATCATGCTGAGCAATTGTCCTTTAAATTCTGACATGGTTAATTCACCTCCTTTCCTAATCCCGATATCCAATGACGGTGGATCGTTTGACGGTCACCATCATATTGGTGGGCGAAAGAATGAGCGACTGATACTCCCGCTCAATCGCGAACTCATAGACCGCTCCGACTTGAGGAACGGACGAGGTCAAAGGGTAGATGCGACCCCCGCAGTCTTTCTTGACCATCATGGTCACATTGACGGTGATGGAGCCTTCGATCGCGATGGCTTTGCCCGCCGTGATTGAAACCGCATCGAGGAGCGAATGAATGGCTTGAAGAGCAGAGAGGTCTCCGCAATAGGCCACCATCTGAATCAGAAAGAAGAGAGTGAGAATGAAACCAAGTTTAGATGCCATTGATGTAGCCCCCGATGATCTGAATTATCCCAATCGTGATAAGCAGCATCACAAGGGCGCTGTCGGCCATTGGCAAGATCGCCGCACTGCCGAGCCGCGAATCCATTTGCTCAAGTTCGGCTTTGGCCTGATTGGTTTGCAAACTCTCGAAGAGGACGTTGAACTGACGAATGTAGCTTTCGCCTCCGCCTTCGCCAACCATCCGGTAGATGCTGATGAGTAACTGACGGATTTCCATCGAATGGAAGCTGTCGCTATAAGCAATATAGGGCGCGACGCTTTTGTCTTGATCGATGCCTTCGAGGAGCCCTCGCAAACGTCTTTCCATCTCAGGACTGGCATAACGAATGCATTCTTCGAGAGCGTGATAAACGGGTAACCCATCGCGGATATATACCGAAAAATAAGCGAATATCCTTGTAAACTCCGCCTGGAATTGCGAATCATCGCTATGGAGTGCCTTGCGGAATTGGAAAACTACCATCCCATCAAGGATCAGGAGAAGCAAGATCATTCCTAGCGCCGCATAAAGCTGTTTTAAGCTAAAATAGACATAACCAGTTCCCCCAAGAAGGGCCAAGTTGAGTCCGAGGAGAACCGCCCAGGTTTTCTTATCGAGCCTGCCCAAGAATCCCTGAGCGCCTTTACGAGATTTTTTCAGCGGGAATAACGCCATCTTTTTTCCTCCTTTGGAAACTGATTTTTTCACCGGTGTAACTCTGGGCGAAGAGGACGAAGGAAATCAAAGCAAGAACGAAATAGGCAAGTTGAGTGGCAAGATAAGGGATCGATTTGGCCAATAGGCCATAGAAGCTAGATAAACCATATCGGGTGAAAGCCAAGACCAAGCAAGACATGCCCCAAAGGGAAACGAATTGAAGAAGATTCTTTCGTCGAATCTTAGAAAGGGCGTCACCCTTCTCCTCCTCAAGCGCGGCTTCCTTGAGGAGCGCTTCGGCAAGTTCGAGAACTTCACCACCCTGGCTTTCGTAGAGGCGGAAGATCGAAAGAAACATCGCGTAAGAGGTCCCGGTGAAATAATTGGCGAAATAGCCAATCTTCTCTTCAATCGAGAGATTGCCCAAGGCGTCGTAGATGTTCTTTTCTTCGCCTTTCATGTCGAGGGCGGCCGCTTCGAGGGCGCTTTCACCGGATTGGCTCACGGAGAGCGAAATGATAAAAGAATTGATGAAACGGTAGCATTCGTGACGTTTCCGTTCCTTTTCGTTATACCGTTGAACTAGGGGTACCACCAAAAAGAGCAAAATGAGGGCAAAGAGGGCGCCGATGCCAAGGCCGATGGGCAAGTAAGTGCTGACGAAATAGGCCAAGACACCATAGACGAAAGACAATGCGATCGCGTAAAGGCGGTATTTCATGAATCCCTCTCATAGAGCTTCTGCATCGTTTTGCTCTTTTCGTCGAGATAGCCAATGTTTTTGAGGAAACGCGAATAGGAACCATCCGGATTGACCTTCTTTTCCAGATAGACGTAATAACGAAGATGGTGGGCGATGTCATCGAGCAGCTCCTCTTTATAGAGACGTTCATTGCCCATCATCGCTAAGCGGGCAATTCTTTCGGGCATCGCTTCGATATCCTGAGCGTGGATCGTCGTGATGATCGGGTGGCCACTCATCGCGCTGACGAGGGCGGCCAGCATCTCCCCGCCCCGCGCCTCCGCCACCATGATGTAATCGGGGTTGTTGCGGAGGGCGTTTTTGATGAGGCTGGTGAAGGAAGCATCTTTGACACTCTCATTGACCAGCCACATCGTCAAATCGATCGCGGGATTGCGGACGAGGTCGAGTTCTTCAACATTATCGATGACGATGACCCGGGAAGCGGGCGCCATGTCATGAAGGAGATATTTCTCGAGTTCCGTCTTGCCGCTCGAAGTCTTCCCACCGATCACGATGCTTTCACCCTGACGCAAAATGCCTTGCAAAATCCCTTTGCTTTCCCCAGCAAAGAAGTATGGATCCTCAGCAATACGGCAGGAAGGGGAGGCGAGACGGAGTGAGAAACTGTAGGTCCTTTCGTTCTGAGCCCGGGCCAGGGATTGGTAGACGGCATTGAGGCGATAGCGGCCAAAACTGACATCGAGAATCGGAGAAGAATAAGAGAACTGCTTTTCGCTCAAGTTCGCAATCTGCCTTAAGAAATCCGCGACCTCGCTCAAACTTGGTTGCTGGGCCGCCTTCTCTCGGCCATGGGAGTTTGTTGCATAATAGAGTTCGCTTCCGTTAAAAGACAGGTCGGTCAGATCCTCCATCTTGAGGAAATCACTCAAAAAGGAACTCTCGAGGTAGAGGGCCGGGTCAAGCGACATAAGCATCCCCAGTGACAATGGTGAAAGTTTTCTCATTCCGGTAGATGTAAAGGTCGATGATCTCGCAGCGGAAACCCACCTTTGCCACGCTTGGATAGGATGGCTGGCCAACGGCTGGTTTGATTCGATAGCCATCATAAGCAATCGTCAAAGACCAATCGTTCGAGTCGAAATAGGAAGCGAGGCTTTGAACGAAATAGGCTTGGACCCGTTTATCGAAGAGCGCGCTTTCGAAATAAGGAGCACCCGCGACGCCGGCGGCCTCATCAATCGCCACCACTGCCGATTGAGCCAAGGAAACATCAAGCCCTTCAAAGGTCCTAGCGACGGAAGTAAGCAAAGTGCTATAGGTGAAAATACCCGTCGTCAATGTGAAAAGGAGGCCCCAAAGAAAGAGATTCATCATCATCGCTAGCTCACCTCCACTCCATAATCGCTATTGCTGATCGTCCCGAAATAGTTCTTATCCTTCTCGACGCTGATCGTCCAATGAAAATCGTCCCAGCCGAACTCTCCTGCCCCTTCGATCAAGAGCGAAAAAGCAAATGTCTTGAGCTTCCCGGTTTTGACGGGGGGAAGATAAAGGCTCCTAGTCAAGACATCCCGCTCCGTCTTTTCGCTCGCCTTTTTCATCACTCGACCATCAATGCTCACCGCGTAGTCTTCCGCCAAGGCAAAGGAAGCGAATGCGCTTCGATCGGCCGCCGGCCCCAGCATCAAGGGAAAATCGCGCCAGCGGGAGGTTGCATCGAAATGCGATTCGCCAATCGTGTAGTCCCCTTCATCGGCAAGAAGTCGAAGAGTGGCTTTTGTGAAAGCGAAGCGACGAGGCAAACCCTCGTAGTCACAACTCCGGATCCTCGCCTTGGCCAAAGGAAGGATGTTTTGCACGGGGTTTTCGAGGGTGTTGGCGCAGTTTTGGAATTCGGTGACCCAAGCGACGTTGTGAATGGTTTCGGGGTAGCGAATAAACGAACCATAGACCGGGGGACGAGCGATACTACCATCCCCCTCGAGTGCCCAGTCTTTTGGGTGGAAAACGCTTAAAGAGAATGAGAATATCTCGGTGACGAAATCGCTTACGCTCGAGCTGCTGTAGATATGGACGCGCAGTTCAACCTTGTTCGTTTCTAAGAGATAACGAAAGGGATAGACCCAATGGAGCGTCATCATCTGTCCGGCGATGAGCGAGGTTTCTTGCTGATGAGGCGAGACCATGATGAAGCCTTGGTCAACCTCTTGGAGCGGATCGCCGGTGTTATCGATAAGTTTACCCGTAAGATTGCTATTGGTAACGGAAACGGTAAAACGAAGGAAGCAGCCATGGATGGCTTGAATAGCCAAAGTTTGGTAGAGGTTGCTTTTGCTTTCGTTGAGCGGCTCGACGATTTGATTCGGAATCCGGAAATAGTCAAACCGAGGATCGTCCAGCGGCACCGCGTTGCTTAATAATGGCGCAAGGAAAAAGAGCAGCCCTGCTTCAAGAAGGTGTTTATTCATGATCGGTAAAAATTAAAAATTCAAAATGGAATGAAGACGATTAAAAACTTCGCTCTTTTTGGCCGAATAAAGGGCGATATCGCAATACTCAAACCACCAAAAGTGGTAATGGCGCCCCTTCTCCAAAAATTCGCAGACAAAGATTCGTCTCTTCAAATCATCCAACTGGAGATAGTACCAGTAAAGTTTGAGCAAGAAGCGGCCAGCGGCAAGATGCTGCTTGCGTACCAAAAAGCCACTGTCGAGGTCGTAAATATGAAAATCGGGTGAATGTCCGACCTCGACAAGAGCTTGGCGGTAGGCGGCGCGGAGAATCTCAATCGACGATTCGCGGTTCGCGCTGATGAGCGCAATGGGAAGTCCTTCGTCTTCCATAGGAACAATTCCTCCTTCATTTAATATAGGCAAAAAAATGCCTTTCGTGCCCATCAACTTTCAAAAACCATTCAAAGTGCCCATCTCATCGCAAGAAAAATTTGTTCGATTTTCTTTGGCCAAGCCAAAATCAGGCTATAATACCTCTATGCTTTTGTTGATTGGAGCTTCAGCTAGCGGCAAAACCGAGGTCGCTCACCGCCTCCGTTTGAAGTATGGCATCGTCAAGGCGATCACCCACACTACCCGCGCACCCCGGGTCGGAGAAAAGGATGGGGTCGATTATTTTTTTACGAGCGAAGCGGATTTCCTCGCCGGCTTAAACTCCAACAAGTTTGTTGAGCACACCTACTATAATGGCCACTATTATGGCTGCTCGAAAAAAGAGATCGCCGATAATAAATGTGTCGTGGTCGATCCGAATGGCCTCCGTTCTTTCTTAGCCCTCCACGATCCGACCATCGTTACTTTTAACCTCTTAGCCAATGAACATACTCGCGAAGAGCGGATGCGCCAACGGGGTGATAAAGAGGAAGATATTCAAAAACGGCTTTTAGGGGATCGGAAAGATTTCGCTCCTTCGGCGATTGCCCCTACCGATTTCCAAATAAAAACCGATGGGCGGACCCTCGATGACATCGCCGATGAAATCTATCAAAAATATCAGACGGTTTTAGCAAAGCGCCGGCTCTAGCGATACGTCTTCTTGAGCTCGGCAATCAGTTCTTGATAGTATTGGCGGCATTTCCGTTCGGGAAGCTCCGCCATTTTCGGATAGCCGGAAATATGAAAAGGACCCCGGGGAACGAGATAGTCCCCTTCTTGCCCTTCCCCTGCTGCTAAATAGACGAGAGAAAGGCAGGCCTTCCAACTCTTATGGACGAAAAGATAGAGAAAGCCATTGCCAAGCCTTTTGATCCATGGCGCGAAATTGCGGATAATGCCCGTTGACGTCACGCCGGGATGGCACATGACCGCTTCGGTGTCTTTCAGAGAAGAAGCGTAGGCAAAAAGATTCATGATGCCCCGTTTCGAGACCGCATACTGATTGCCCCGCGAATACTTGTTTTGATGGATGTAGTTGAGATAATCGCCACCATGGGGCGCTTTGTTATAGAGGGAATTGACGAAAACGAAACGGGATTCGCCATGGCTCTTGCGCAAAGCCTCAAAAAGAAGATAGGTGCCCACCACGTTGGTATAAAAGGTGAGGGACGTCCCATCGGGCGCCACCGCCCCCTTCCTGGGGTAATAGATGCCGGCGTTGAGAACGATGCTATCAAGCGTCAGTGCTTCGACTTTTTTGACCAATAGGGCAATCGAAGCAGGAACGCTTTGGTCATAAAAAAGGAAGCTGACGTCGGGATTGGGGATTTCTTGAAGAATCTCCGCCTTGCTCTTGGCCGCTTTCTCCGGATCGCGGCAGGCAATATAAACCCGGGCGCCTTTATAGAGGAGGGCGAGGGCGGTTTGAAAGCCAATCCCCGAGGTAGCGCCAGTGATCAGAATCGATTTGCCAACGAGATAAGGCACGTGAGCGTCAAGCCAAGCTTTGTTTTTCATCATACCTTTGTTTTATTTCTCCGTGGATGGAACGTGATAAGGCATTCTTCGACCGTGTAATCGGAAACAAGCAACACCTCGACGTCAATTTTTCCCTCTTTGAAAGAATCCCCCACCTTGGCAAAGCGGCCTAACCGGTCGTTAATATAACCCGAAACGGTGCTGTAGTCATCAGGCAACCGGTCCGGGTTGAGTTGGAATCGGTCGAAAACGTCGTCGATATTGGCTTTGCCTTTGACCCGGAAAACGTTCTTTTTTCCCGTCGGGATAATCACTTGTTCGGGTTTGTCGGATTCATCCCACATTTCCCCGACGAGCTCTTCCAAAATATCCTCGAGAGTAATGATGCCTTCGGTACCGCCGTATTCATCCCGAACCACCGCGATGTGGTGATGGGTTTCCTTCATTAAGGCCATCGCCGAAGAAATCATCATCGTCCGCGGCACCGAGACAAGGGGCAAGATCAGTTGGCCGAGATCGGGCTTTTCGCCCAAAGTCAAAACCCGAAGCAGCGTCTTGACGCTGATGTAGCCCAAAACATGGTCGAGCGAGGCCTGATAGACGGGGATCCGGGAATGTTTAAACGCTTCTTTGGATTTTAAAAATTCGGAAAAGGGGGTTTCGATATCGTAAGCGAAGACGTTGACCCGTGGCGTCATGATCTCATAGCAAGAAGTCTCTTTGAAATCGATTGAGCGATGGAGCAATTCACTCTGTCCCTCATCAATCATCCCTTCTTCTTCAATCGTCTTCACCATCGCCTCCAGTTCTTCATCGCTGGCTAGCGAATTCTCCTTCGGGGCCTTTTCGATGAGCGGGGAGGTAAGCCACTCCGATAATTTGTTGGCCGGGTAAACGAAGGGGAAGAAAATCACCTCAAGAACCTGAACGAAGCCGACCAAGCCCCGGGCAAAGGAATAGTTGTGGGGTTTCGCCACTGCTTTCGGGGTAATTTCGCCAAAGATCAAAAGAAGAAAAAACAGGATGATCGAAGAAACGAAGGCGGCCGACGCTTCGCCAAGATAGGGCGCGAGAAGATCGGCGCCCAATAGCGAAGCGAGCGAGGAAGCCAAGATGTTGACGAAATCATTGCCAAAGAGGACGGCGGCAATCGTTCGGTCGTAATCATTGGCGAGATGAAGGGCCTTTCCCGCACGAACGTCGCCGATGAAAGCCCGCTTCTCGAGCCGAAGTTTATTAACGGAGCTATAAGCCATATCCGCCGCACTAAAAAGAGCGCTTAAAATAAGCAAGATGGCCAAGAGGAAAAGATACACAATGTCGATGACTCTCATTTGCGCACCGTTTTCTCGTGGAAAGCGGCTTTCTCGTTGATCGGGCCGACCAACTCCTCAAGCACGTCCTCCATCGTCACCATCCCCACCAAGACGCTCCCTTGGTAGACGAGGGCGATTTGAGTGTGGCGCTTGCGAAAGCCGTCCACCATTTCGTCCATCCGAATCGAGGGAGAGACAATATAGGGTTTTTGCAGATAGTCTCGAAATTCAAGATGGGGGTCAGTTAAGTAGGCCGCCAAAAAGTTTTTGACGATCAGAATTCCGATGATGTTGTCTTCTTTTTCGACGTAAAGCGGGATACGGGAGTACTTGCTATCGCAGATTTTTTCGGCGAGCTCGCGACTGGTCAGCCCCCGGATGTTGAGCGCGAACATCTCTTTCTTCGGGGTCAAAACCTCTTTGACTGAAGTGTCGGCGAAATCAAAAGAAGCCTGAATAATGTCGCTTTCGTTCTCTTCCAGGAGGCCATGTTTTTCATTCACTTCGATGATCGAGGTGAAATCCTCGGGGGTGAGTTCTGGGGTCTTCTCGCTATGGAATAGCTTTTTGCTGAGGAAGGTTATCCCGCGGAAAAGAATGGAAATGGGATAAAGGATGACGATGAAAAACTCTAGGGGGTAAACGCAAAATTTGACACAAGAGTTTGGAATTTTACGGGCGATTTGTTTCGGAATGGTCTCGCCAAAGAGATAAAGCAGCATCGTGAGGACAATGGAAGAGAATAAAGAAGTTAGCGTCGCATCCCAGGGCAAAAGATCGACCAAGAACATCGTCAATAAATACGAAAGGGCGACGCTCAAGGCGTTGATCGCCACCAAAATCGTGACCAGTGTCCGATCGAATTTATTATCCACGCGCAAAATAAGTTTCGCTGTACGCGAACCTTTCTCTGCCTGGACCTCGAAACGATATTTATTAAAGCAGGAGAACGCCGTCTCTGCCATCGAGAAATAACCAGCGAGTAAGATGAGAACGACAATTAAGGCTAGATAGAGCCAACCTAGAGGATCAGGCAAGACAGTGAAAACTCCTTTTCGGGTTTAGACCGACTGAAGCATTGTAACATAAATAGAAAAGAAAACAAAAAGCACCCTCAGTGAAGAGGATGCTTATCAGATCAATTAAGGACGATTACTTCTCGTCGTCATCATCGCCGCCGTCATCGTCGTCGCCGCTCTGCGGTTTGTAGTCTTTCATTTCCGCAGCGTAGTTCTTGATCTCGGGCTTGCCTTGTTCAAGGTTATCCTTTTCGCAAGCATCAGCAATCAGCTGTTTTGCTCGTTTGACCGAGAGATCGCTCTTCACCTTAAAGCAGCCCGGAATCTCCTTATAAATGTTTTTATTGGAAACATCCTTGAGCGGGATCGGCGAGTTCTCATAGGCTTTCGGATCGAGGGCGTAATAGAGCTTGAGGCCCTTGCCAGCAACCGTAATCTTGAGGTAAGTCTTGGTGTGGAGACGGAAGGTATCGCCCGAATTCGAGAGACGGCTCTTTAAACCAAAGCTTAAGGCTTCCGCTTTGATTTCGTTGTAGTTCGCTTTCACATCTTTATCGGCTCCGTCGAGGCGCTCCGGAAAGGGGATGCGGATGACTTTCTTCTTCTCTTCTTCGACAACCGGGGCCGGAGCAGTGACGACTTGAACGACAACCGGGGCCGGAGCGGGTTCCGGTTCCGGTTTCGGCTGCGGTTGCATTTCTTCTTTCTTCGGCTCGTCGGCGACATAGTGCCGCTTATCGAGTTCTTGCGAAACCACGGTGCGAACTTGCTCAGTGGTCAGGCCGTTATCCTGCGGCTTATTGTTCGCGGCGTAGCCTTGAAGGGCTTTCGCGATTTCTTCTTTGACAATTTCGCGAATTTGATCCGCATCGGCCGAAGAGGCCTTCAGGGCATTCGGATCGATGTGCATCTCTTCGTGAATGATCTTACGGAGATCATCGCTGGTCAGCATTTCTTCATCTTCAGCCGCTTCTTCAGGCTTCCCTTCCGGAGCGGCCTTCGGAGCGGGACCATAGTTGAAGTACTGGACGACATATGGGCCAACGCCTTTGCCCTCTTCTTGATCATTGAGTTCAGCGTTCTCCGCACCGCGAAGTTCATCCTCGCTCGACGGAGCGCCTTCGCCTTCTTTGGCAGTATTAGCAGCGGCTTCTTCCGTTTCTTCTTTCGCGCTGTTCTCTTTAGTTTTGCCTTCCATGACCTTGCGCGAAACAATCAGCGCCTTAAGGCCAAAGACGTAGGCAACGATCGAAGCGGCGATCGAAAGGACGCCAAACACAAAGAAGATATAATCCTTCGACTGGAATAACGGCGAGAAAACCCGGCCGTCTTGTTTGCAAAGAATCGAGAAGATGAACGAATGAATCCAAAGGGAACTCGTCCCATTGATGAAATTCTTGAATTCATAGGCGCCGAAACCATCAGTGACGAGAAGGGCGATGATGGCGAAACCACCGATGACCGATCCAATGAGGCCGAGGATGTCAACAACGATATAACCTTTCGATTTGGTGATGATCAAACGGACTAAATTCAAAACCCAGAAAACGACAGCCAAGACCAAAAGGACGATACCAGCGGCCCCAAAGATGACACCGATCCAATCGCCGGCCTTGACCAAGGCGCCCAAGCCAAACATGCCGTTAAAGGTGCCTTTCAGCGCTTGAACGAAATCCGGCTTGAATGTGAGGAAGCCCAAAACGGCCCCGAGCACGGCCAAAACCACTGAAATGATGGAGAGAACCAACAGTTTCTTTTTCATAAATTGCTTACCTCTTTGACGATAATTGTAATCGCTCTTTGCTCATTTTAAAGGAAATTCGTGGGGTTTTGCAAAGGATTTAAAAAAAGAATTGGGTTTTGTCAAAAAGGCTTGGAAAAAATCCGCAATGCTTTAGGGTGGTTGATGATCAGTATTTGACCCTCAGGACCCTTTTCCCCATCCAAACACCAAGGTCCTTTCTCGGAAGTTTTGATCAAAAACTCCGCGGATGAAATGACTGTGAGCTTCCGACGGGATACATAATGCGTAAGTCCGTTGAAAGGCCCTTTATCAGCAATGAACAATTCCATTTTTCCATCATTGATCTTCCCGTTTCCATTGACGCTGAACCCGCCCATGTTAATCCCATTGAGAACCATCACAAATGCGCTATATCCTTCAATTCTATTATTATCATACTCAACTTCGTAATGAATGAGCTTTGATTGGAAAGCTTGTTTGGCTGCCACCGCATAGTAAGCAAGACGTCCAAGGCGGCGTTTCTCTTGCCTTGGGGTGGCATAGGCGATGTCACTATAGCGCCCAATCGCACAGGTGTACGCAAAATAGACCCCATTGGCTTCTCCGACATCGAACGCTTCTATATGTCCTTCTTTAATGATAGAGAGCGCACGCGTGAGGCCCCCATAGATGCCGAAGTTGCGTCCGACATCCCCGATTGTGCCAAAATTTAGATACCCAAGCACAGGGGTTTTGCGGGCTTTCATAAGATTATTGATGGCATTATTGAAAGTACCATCGCCACCGGCGATCAAAAGAACATCGTAGCGCTCCCCTGCTTCTATTTCATAACGGGTGGCTTCGGCGGAAGAAAAGGTGCAAACGATATCGAGTACTTCAAAAATCGGCGAAAGTTCAGTCTTCAATTTGACCAATTGCCGCGAAAAATTCTTATGGCCAGCGCTGTGGGAGTAAAGAAGCAATGCCTTCATGGGAAGACACTATAACACAAAAATCAGTGTTTTTGATGAGCGATGGAAGCCGCGACAAATTCACGGAACAGCGGATTGGGCTTAAGCGGTCGCGAGGTGAATTCCGGATGGAATTGGCAGGCGATAAAGAACGGATGGGAAGGCAACTCGATGATTTCCGCTAAGCCCTGTTGTGGATTGATTCCGCTAAAAACAATGCCCGAGGTTTCATATTGGGCCTTAAACTGATTGTTGAATTCGTAGCGATGCCGATGGCGTTCTTTGATATCGGCCTGACCATAGCAGCGATAAGCCAACGTTCCTTTTTCAATATGGCAGTCGTAGAGACCAAGCCGCATGGTGCCACCCATTTTAATGCCGGCATATTGATCCCGGAGCAAATCGATAACCGGTGATTTGGTCGCTGGATCAAATTCAGTGGTGTTGGCATCTTTTAAGCCCAAGACATCCTGAGCATATTCGACCAGGGCGAGCTGGAGGCCAAAGCAGATGCCCAAGAAAGGAATCTTATTCTCGCGAGCATAGCGGATGGCGATCTTTTTGCCTTCGCTACCCCGTTCGCCAAAGCCGCCCGGAACCAAAATCCCATCGTAGCCAGCCAAAGCCGAAGCGACGTTTTCGTTGGTGATATCCATGCTCTTGAACCAACCGATTTCGACGTTGCTCCCGTTATAATAGCCCGCATGTTTTAAGGCTGAGCAAACCGAAAGATAGGCATCGTGGAGTTCGACATATTTGCCAACGAGGGCAATTTTAACGCTGCCTTTGGCGCTTTTAATCGAATCGCACCACTTAGCCCAATTGCGAAGATCGGCTTCCGGAGCCTTAATCTGGAAATGGCTCAAGACGTAATCATCGAGCCCCTGCTCATGGAGCTTAAAGGGCAATTCATAAACGATTTTCAGATCGTCGGCTTCAAAGACGCCCTTGGTCGGGACGTTGCAGAAAAGCGAGATTTTTTCCTTGGCCCCTTCGGCGAGCGGAACTTCGCTCCGCAAGACAATCGCATCGGGTTGAATGCCCAAACTCAACAACTCGTGAACCGAATGCTGGGTCGGCTTGGTCTTGCTTTCTTCGGCGCTCCGAAGATAGGGCACCAAAGTATTGTGGATGAACATCGTATTCTCATAGCCAAGTTCAAGTCGGGTTTCGCGAATCGCCTCCAAAAAAGGCAGAGATTCAATATCGCCGACCGTCCCGCCGATTTCACAGATGACGACATCGGCTCCTGAGACTTTAGCGGCTTCGAAAAGCTTGTTTTTGATTTCGTTGGTAACGTGGGGAATCACTTGAATGCAGGCCCCGAGGTAATCGCCCCGGCGTTCCTTTTCGATAACCGACGAATAGATCTTGCCAGAAGTGATGGATGATTCCTTCAGAAGATGAAGATCGGTCCATCGCTCATAGTGACCCAGATCCAAATCGGTTTCCGCTCCATCATCAGTCACGTAAACCTCGCCATGTTGATAGGGCGACATCGTCCCGGGATCTACATTGAGATAGGGATCGAATTTCATCATGAAAATCTTCAATCCACGACTCTTCAAAAGAAGAGCGAGCGTCGAAGAAAATATGCCTTTCCCTAAACTCGAAACAACCCCGCCTGTGACGAAGACATACTTGGTTCCCATAATAAAAATCTCCTAAGGGAAAAAATAAAAAATCAACGTACTAAATTTTAAGTCATTTCACCGGGACAACTCAAGAATAATTCTTGGACACTAACCAAATTATTAGAGATTATCGCGAATCCGCTTCACAATTTCTTTGTGCTCGGGGCTAATCCGATACGAGTCCTGCATTTTGGAGATTGTTTTCCGAACGAGGGTTTCCGGGATGCCCTTTCGCTTGAGAAAGGCAACGACCTCCGAGAAATGGGCGATGGCGAAGGTCGCCAGCATCCATGCCTGAGCCATCATGACGTAGTAGCGTTCGTCGTAAACGAGCCGGTCCAGGAAAAAACTGATATCGTCTTCACGATAGTAACGCATAGCAAAGACATAGGCGAAACGCCGGGCGTATTCTCGCTTGTCTTTTACCCATTTTTGGTAATAGGGTTCAAAGGCCTCCTTGGGCGCCTTACGAATAGCCTGCTGAAGACTATCGGTGATAATCCAGGAATTCGCTTTGGCTAATTTCCCCTGCAAAAAACCCATTTGTTTTTCAAAAGTCTTTTCTTTTTTAAGCGAAAGCATGAAATAGCAAAGCGTTAATTCGACCGTCTCATCCAAGGGAAAAGACTCAAGAGGCAAGCTGGCGTCTTTCGCGTAATGGGCGATTACTTCCTTGATGTGCGGGCTCCTGAGCGAGGCGCTTTTAAGGGAAGTCCCCACCATCCGCGAGACCTGGAAGGAGGCGGGGTCGTAGCCATGGCCATAAAGGTCTTCTTTGAATTGCTGAAGAGGATCCATTGCTTTATTTTAACAAAAAAACGATGCTTATATAAGCATCGTTTGCTTGTTTCGTGGTGACCCTGCCCAGATTCGAACTGGGGAACCNGCCTTGAGAGGGCNGTGTCTTGACCGCTTGACGACAGGGCCGTGCGTTAGGCCGAGAGATATTAAAGCATTCTCCCTAGCCTATTGCAAGAAAGAGCGTCATCGGCTGTCGGCCAAAGCGCAGATGGAGCAAAGCCGCCGTGTGACAGCGTCCTTGCCTAAGATCTCAATGACCTCGTGCAAATTCGGCGAATCCTTGCTGCCGGTGAGAGCGATCCGGAGGATCTCCGCCGCATCGGAAGCATTGCCAATATAGGCTTTCGGGTTTGCTTTGAACTCTTTGTTCGACGGAGCGAAGCCATGGATTCCGGCGATGACTTTGACTCCCTCCCACCACGTCGTCTCGTCGACGCCATAAGGCATCTTGACGGCGAAGTCTTGGAGCAGGGCCCCAATCATATCTTCATCGTAGCGCGGATTGAAGGGCAAGTCATTGGCGGTCAGTTCTTTGTAATCGTCTTCATAGAAGAAACGAGTCAGCGGTTCGATGTCGCTGTATTTGGCATAGTCTTTGCGTGGATTTGGCCGTTCCTTTTCGATGTTAAGAATCTTCTCAAAGTATTTTTCATCCGAAAGAATCTTGATTCGGAAATCGTCGTTATACTTGCTTGCCCATTCGAGAACTTTCGGTGCCAAAACGGCGGCGGGTTCGTGAGCGATGAATTCTTTGGAGAAATAATTAAGCTTATCAATATCGAAGAGGGCGCCATCGAGCGACATTTTATCGAGCGAGAAAGCGAACTGTTTGATGTCGAGGCTCTTGTTTGCGATTGACCACTCCTCGAAATTGGAGTTGGCGATCGACATCAGATAAATCAATAGCGCTTCAGGCGGATAGCCACCTTCCAAGAAATAGGAAACGGCCGCTTCGGGATCTTTTCGCTTCGAGAGTTTGCGTTTATTGCCATGATCCAGTTTCATGATGACGGGCAANTGGGCGTATTTCGGNGCTTNCCANCCNAACGCNCNNAACATATCGAGGTGAATCGGAGTCGACGGAATCCATTCTTCGCCGCGAGTAACCAAGGTCGTATGCATAAAATGATCATCGCAAACGTGAGCGAAATGGTAGGTCGGGAGACCATCGCTCTTCAGGATGACCACATCAACATCGTTATCTTGAAGCTCGATCTTGCCGCGGATCGCATCGACAAACGAGGTCTTTTTATCATGATCGCCATTCGAACGGTAGCGGATAACCCAAGGGGTGCCCGCTTTAATCTTGGCGATCTCTTCATCGACTGAAAGNTTGCGGTCNCGGGCNTANANNCCATANTAGCCNGGCAAAACCTTATTNNCTTCNTGG
>JGI20225J20221_1001069_pt1 | contig 33263 bp, 23 predicted proteins | sample BioMet4_FD_20221 | JGI IMG/M metagenome (IMG submission 20221)
TTATTAAGGACGTGTTAAGAAGGCGTGGGTGCGAAACAGAGCGTAAATTAGCCCTCTTATCATTCACCAATTAAGGACGGCTGCCTAAGGTCTCTCCTCCCGTTTGACGTCGGTATTCTGACCACAAAAGCCCGCGTATCTTCAAAGTAAGTATCTCTACTATTACTTCCTCTATGTTCTTAGTTAAGTAACCAACAAAAGAAAAATAACGCTAAGCGGAAACGGTTGTCGGAAAGACCGTCGGATCTCTACAGAGGAGGGGCTTTCCGTTTAGGGTAACGGCCCTCGTTGCGCCTAGGACGTAAGTTTGGAACTTCTTTAAGATAAATGACGAAAAATTCATTGGACTCTTCGAAATCTCGTAGCGCAGTTCGGGGTATCTACTAACGCAACAAACATTACTAGTCGAGATGTGAGTGGGTGTGCCTATAAGTTTCCTTTGTCCGATCGCAACGTTTCTAAAACACGTAATTCTTTAGACCATCATTAAGGGGTTTTTGTTTAATCATAAAAAAGGTTTTTTTTTTTTTTTTTTTTTTTGAAGGGAAAAAAAAAAAAAAAAAAACGGTTTTGAATAAAAAAGGAAAAAAAAAAAACAAAAAAAAAAAAAAATTTTTTTAACTTTTTTTTTTTTTTTTTCACTTTTCTCAACCTCAACTAAATAATAAAAAAAAAAAAAGTTTTATTAAAAGGGGGGGAAAAAAAAAAAAAGGGGTTTCCCTTTTTTTTAAAAATCGTTTTTGTTTTGGGGGGCCCATTGGGGAAAAAAAAAAAACACAAAAAAAAAAAAAAAAAAAAAAAAAAAAAAAAGCATATAATAAATAAAACCGTTTTTTAAAAAAAAAAAAGGCCCCCTAAAAAAAGTTTTTTTTTAAAAAAAAAAAAATATTTTTCAAAAAAAAAGAAACAAAAAAAAAAAAGAAAAAAAAAAAAAAAAAAAAAATATGAAAAATTTTTTTTTTTTAAAAAAAAACTTTTTTTTTTTCCAAATTTTTTTTTCCTTTGTTTAGGGAAAATTTTTGGCAAAAAAAAAAAAAAGAGAAAAACAAAAAAAAAAAAAAAAAAAAAAATACTTTTTAAAAAAAAAAAAAAAAATAAAAAAAAAAATAAGGTCTCTGAGGTTTAAAGCGGCGGAAAAAATGCGGTTATTCGTTGGTTTAAATAAAAAAAGGGCGGGAAAAAATAAAAAGAAACCCCCCCCCCCCGGTTTCTTTCTCTCTTCCTCTAAACTAAAAAAACCGGGGGTGTTTTACAGGGTTTCCAAACCCTTTTGGGTATTTTTTTTAAAAAAAAACCATAAAACCCGCCTTTCCCGGAAAAAAAAAACATAAGAAAAACCCCCATATAAGACAAAGAAAGATAACTACAAAAAAGGTGGGAAAAAAAGAAAAAAAAAAAAATTTGTAAAATCTGGTTTTTCTTGGGGAAAAAAAAAAAGAAAACGTTTGGAAAAAAAAAAAAAAAAAAAAAAAAAAAAAAAAAAAAATTTTAATTTTTTTTTCCTTTTTTTTTTTTTTTTTGGGGGCCTTTTTTTTTCTTTTGCCCAAAAAAATTTTTTTATTTTTAAAAAAAATTTTTTTTTTTTTTTAAAAAAATTTTTTTTTTTTTAATCGGTTTTTTCTTTTTTTTTTTTTTTTTTTTTTTTTTTTTTTTCCCTATAAAAAAAAATTTTCCCGGGCCCCTAGAAAAAAATTCTAAACTTTTTTTTTTATTGAGACCCCCCCCCTTTTTTTAACTTTTTTTTAAAAAAACTAATTATAATAAAAATAACAAAAATATTTAAAGAAAAAAATAAAAAAAAAAAAAAACAAACAGAAAAAAAAACTCAATTACATAAATAAAAAAAAAAAAAGGTCTTTTTAAAAAAAAAGAATAAAAAAAAAGAAGAAAAAAGAAAAAAAGATTAAAAAAAAAAAACGAAAAAGAACAAAAAAAAATATTTTTTTTTTTGTTAAAAAAATCAAAAAGGGTTTTATTTTTTTTCTTATTATTTTTTATCCGGTTTTTGGATATTAACGAGTCTTTAAACTAAATTTTTACTTTACGTAATTTAGCCCCGATAGAGACCGATATTAAATAAATAAATGGCAAACCAAAAAAGATTATCCACGTCGTTTCAAGGACAAAATTACCATATTCTCTGTCCAGGAGCGTCGTTTAATAAAAGTGAACTAGGTAGAGACGGGTTCCCTACGATAACCATCCTACCACTTTAAGTGATTTCAATCTAAAAGCGAAATGATAGTAAATCAGTATCTCGATTTACGCCTAACCGTATTCCCATCCGACCCACACCGATATAAGCGACCTCCCAGGAATATACTAAAACATGGATAGGGTATGATGGAAAGGCGTCTTGCTACTCTCAGAAAGATAATGTTTATGTTTGTGGCAAGGATACCATTGCTTTGGACGGAAATTTTAAGCTTTCGGGTATTCTTAAGAAGTTTTTGGAAGCAAAGCCTGAGACTGAAAAGACTGCACAGAATCCTGCTACTGTTCCTGTTGAAGGGTATAATCGTAAGCGCCATGCAGATAAGCTGGCTCTTGTAGCTAAGGACAAGTATGATTTGATTATGATTGGTAATTCTATCACTAATAATTTTGAGAAACCTCAGTATCAGCCTGTATGGAATCAGTTCTTTGCTCCAAGGAAGGCTCTTAACCTNGGTTTTAGTGGTTACCGCACCGAAAATCTTATATGGAATATTCAGAANGGAGAACTGGAAGGTCAATCGCCCAAAGTGGTTGTNNTNGAAATAGGTACNAATAATATAGATGAAGTACATTACCCNACACGTCACACTGCAGGCCAACTTGCCGGTGGNATNGAAGCTGTNGTTAAACTCTTGCGTGAAAAGTTGCCTNATTCAAAGATTATTATGATGCGTTGNTTTCCGGGATGNTATGGTGGACCAAATCCAACNTCNCATCGTTTNATTCTTGAACGNGCTTCCGATTTAGTATCCAGGATTGCTGATGGAAANCATGTNTTTTATTGTGATGTNAATCATGTGTTTCTCAATATGGATGGGNCAATCAATCATGATATGATGAGCGACTGGCTTCATCCTTCTCCTGCAGGAGCAAAAGCATGGGCTCAGGCNATGGAACCTTTGTTGTCTGAACTGATGGGNGATAAGTCTTTGGATACAGANATATCTNCAAACACAGCAATAGTTCCGGCTTCTAAGTTGGAAAATGACAGTTATGACTGGTGGGCACGTCATGCTGATGTATTAGCAATAAAGGATTCCATTAATCCGGAAGTGGTTCTTATAGGTAACTCTATTACTCATTTCTGGGGTGGGTTACCACAACTTAAATATGCTGACGGGCGTCTACGAATTCCTAACGGTGCAGAGGTCTGGAATGCTTTGTTCAAGGATTACCGTGTACTAAATCTGGGCTTTGGATGGGATCGTACACAAAATGTACTTTGGCGTCTCGATCATGGAGAGATAGACAGACTTCATCCTCGTACGATTATTCTTCATATTGGTACCAATAATACCAGTGAAACTAAGAATGCCCGCATGAATACTGCTCCCGAAATTGTAGAAGGTATCCGTGCTATCTGTATGCGTCTTCGCTCTAAAGTGCCGGGTGCAAAGATTGTCTTGATGTCTGTCTTTCCTCGTGAACATGAGCCAACTCATCCACGCAGAATTCTTATTAACGAGATAAACCGTAATCTTGAAACTTTTGTTAAGGAGAATAATATCACGCTCCTGAATATTGGCCCTAAGATGCTGGAAGCTGATGGTACATTGCCTAAAGAAATAGCTCCCGACTTCTGTCATCCTACGGAAAAGGGATATCAGATTTGGGCTGATGCTATCCGGCCATTCATCTCTGAACCATGATTTTATAAAAAAAATAGCTGAGCTATAAAATATTATCGATTCCGATTTCATTTATGAGTCCGCTTTAAAAAGTGGCATTTTTTAGTTTTACATTATAATTAGTTGAATATTCTTTGCCGACCGATAGGAATTAGGCATTATAAAATTCACAAAAAAGAAAAGCATCTCCATTATGGAGTTCTTTATATCTCGAAAATTGGTTTTTGAGCCATTTTTAGTCGTTCCTTGACATGTTGTTATCAGATAAATCATCAGTCGTACATGATTTATCCATAAACATCTGGCGTAAGAGTACAGTTTGTGCTTGAGCAATCCTCTGTATCGGGTTTTGTTGTTTCTGGAATGGAAACAATACTGAAACATGGTTGCCTCGACATTGTTTCTTTTCATCTGCTCCTCTATGGGGATGGATGCGAGTTTGCGTTTTAGAGCAGAGTTTTCAATCTGCTGGACAGTGAAATACTTGTATTTGGATTTGCCATTAGTGGTGATTCTCCATTTGTCCCCTGTTTGGTAGGCTGGAATAATTTCCCCTGTATCAAGATTGGTAACAATCAGGTTGCCATCCTTCATTTCCAAATCATAGATGGATTGTCTGCCCTGTAGTCCGGAAATCATCAGTTCAATATTGTTTGTATCGGCAAAATTCCTGTTATCAGGTGACTGATAGGCTCCATCGGCGTAAAGCTTTTCTATTTTGTCATCGGTGACATTGTTCTGAATGTGAGTAACAGCCTCCTGCACATAGTCATTGTCGGCTGCACTTACAGGCTTCACCTGTACATCAACAATCAGATTAGGTTTACTGTCCTGATCATCCTTTTCATTGCAGGTTTCAGTGATGTTCACACTATATCCTTTGACTTTCTGGTCGCCTTTCTTTCTGTAAGGAGCCTCAGGGTCATTATGGTTCTGAACGCTTTGGGCACTGATTTCTTCTTTAGGACGTGGAATGGCTACCCCTTTTACTACTTCATATTGTTCGTGGAAAACCCGATGAAGAAGATCGTATCCAATAGTCTTCTCATTCAAACGTTTTAAAACCTGATAGATAAGTATACCAAGTGAAGACAATTTAGCTTCAATGCTTTGACTGTTTAGATGATAAACCATTTTCTGTGCGTCCTCTTGCTCAAAAGCATCTATCAATTTGCGAAGCTTAGGATTCAGAAGGGTGTTTCTACTCTCTCCCAGACCTTTGATGAAATGACGGAAAGTATTGTGAATGATCTCGAACCGTGAATACCAGGCGATATTGCTGCCTATTAGTTTACTGTCCATGCGGACGGACTTGCAGGAAATCTTGAATTGTGATAGCTGGTCTGAGGTAAGCTGGTCAAAACATTTCTCCATAAGATTGATGCCCTCTTCCATCTCGTATTTACAAATGCGCCTTCTCAATAGATAGTAGGTATCCAAAGAGGGAGTAACATCGCTTAACGACACAAGCCCAAGAGCTTTACGGACAAGCAGGTCAAACTCGCATTTCTCAAATAGATCCTCGTCACTACAGCCGAAACCTTCCTTGATTAAAGACATGCCGATGATTACACGAATCGAGGCATTGGGGGCACCCATATTCTCTTTTTTGAAAAGAGGAGAAAAAATGGATTCATCAATCTTTGATGTCACATTACACCAAAACTGGTTATGCCAATCCTTAGGATCATCATATTTCTTAGTTCCACGTTTACCCAATTGGGTAGAGGGCGTGGAAAACAGTTCATATTGAGGGGTAGTATCTGTCTTTTTAAACATACTGCATTTTTCTTTTTGATGTCACAAGGTACAAAATAAGTATCTGATAACAATGGAATCAACGAATTTTTATAGTGAGCAATAACATTTTTAATTAACTAATAAACGTCCACTACTTTTTAAAGTGGACTCATTTATTAAAATAGATTGAATATATTTACTTATTATTCAATCTATTTTTGTTATATATTGTTCTATATATTATAATATTCACGGACAGAGCTAAAAAGATTGGAATCATGAAATTTACTCCTGAAAAATACTCCATTGCAGATGAACGAATGAAACCGTTTATCGATCCTGTAGAAATATGGGATTATCTCAATAATGCTGTTCCTTCAAAACAAAAAGTACGTGAGATTATAGCCAAATCGCTTGCCAAGCAAAGATTGAATCTAGAAGAAGTTGCATGTCTTGTTAAGGCTGATACTCCTGAACTGATTGAAGAAATAAAGGAAGGTGCAAAAACGCTTAAACGTACTATTTACGGGAATAGAATTGTGCTGTTTGCGCCGCTTTATATAGGCAATAAATGTACAAATGATTGTCTTTATTGTGGTTTTAGAATATCAAACAAAGATGCTGTGAGGAAAACTCTTTCTGACCAGGAGATTGTGAAAGAGATAGAGGCATTGGAAGATAATGGGCAGAAAAGGCTGATTCTTGTTTATGGTGAACATGCGGAATATAGTCCCGAATATATTGCTCATACAGTTAGGATTGCTTATGCCGTTAAAAAAGGAAATGGAGAAATAAGGAGAGTAAATATCAATGCAGCTCCATTGGATATTGAAGGCTTTAAGGTTGTAAAAGCAGCTGGAATAGGAACTTATCAGATTTTTCAGGAAACTTATCATCCGGAGGCTTATAAAATTTATCATCAACGAGGTAAAAAAGCTGATTATAATTACAGGTTGACTGCTTTGGACAGGGCTCAGGAAGCGGGTATTGATGATGTGGGAATAGGTGCTTTGTTTGGCTTATACGATTGGCGTTTTGAAGTGCTTGCTTTGGTAAGACATGCAAATCATTTTGAAGCTTGCTATAATGTGGGGCCACATACCATCTCTTTTCCCCGAGTTAAGGATGCTTCAGGACAAAACCTAAAAACTAACTATTTTGTTAGTGATGAGGATTTTACTAAACTGATTGCTATCTTGAGATTAGCTGTACCTTATACAGGAATGATTCTGACGGCAAGAGAACCTGCGGCCTTGAGAGATGAAATAATACAGTATGGAGTTTCGCAAATAGATGGTGGAACTAATATTGAGATTGGTAGCTATGCTGAAAAAATTGTTCAGGAAAGGAATCTGAACAGGGGACAGTTTCAGATAAATGATGACAGGCCCTTGAATGATATAATTGATGAATTGCTTGATCAGGGTATGATTCCTTCTTTCTGCACAGCTTGTTATAGGCTTGGCAGAACAGGAGAGCATTTTATGGAATTCTCTGTCCCTGGATTCATAAAGCGTTATTGTACTCCTAATGCCATTCTTACGCTGGCTGAATATCTTATTGATTATGCACCTCAACATACTGCAGATAAAGGGTGGGGTGTTATTTATTCTACGATTGATAAGATGGAAGATGAGAATATGAAAGTTTCTATCCTTGAGAAGATAAAACAGTTAAAGTTGGGAAAGAGAGATTTGTATTACTAATTCTTACTGATAATTATTATAGATTATGGCACGTGATTTAAAACCGCACATTGGAATCTTTGGTCGGAGGAATGTGGGCAAGAGCTCATTCATCAATGCACTGACGGGACTTGATGTGGCTATTGTGTCCGAGGTTCCGGGTACTACAACTGATCCTGTAAAGAAATCAATGGAGATTCTGGGAGTTGGACCTGCCATTATTATTGATACAGCGGGTATTGATGACAGTGGGGAACTTGGCGAAAAAAGGATAGCAAAGACGCTGGATGTAATTAAGCAAATTGATTGTGCAATATTACTCATTACGGATAATACCTTTGGCGAATTTGAAGAAACACTGATACGTAAATTTTATAAAGCCGATGTGGACTGCCTGATTGTATATAACAAAGTGGATATGGAACCCTTGCTGAACAGTACAATAAAGGAAATACAGCAATATACCAATGCGCCTATTGTTGAGTTTAGCGCAAAAACAAATTTCAATATTAACTGTGTTATCGAAACGCTTAAAAGTATTATTCCCGAAACGGCTTATCAAAAGCCTTCATTATTGAAAGGATTGATTAATCGTGGTGATATTGTTTTGCTTATTACTTCAAATGATTCTGAGGCTCCGGAGGGCAGACTTATTTTACCTCAGGTAATGGCCATTCGTGATGTATTGGATAATGGAGCTATTAATATTGTTGTAAATGAGACTGAACTAGAGTTGTTCCTGCATAACACGGGTATAAAACCAAAATTGATTATAACAGATAGTCAGGTATTTAAGACTGTAAATAAGATTGTTCCCCCTGATATTCCGTTAACGGGTTTCAGCGTGGCTTATGCTCACATGCGAGGTCCTTTTGACGATTATGTGAAAGGGGCCGGGAAAATATCAGATTTGAAAGATGGCGATCACATTTTAATTCTTGAATCGTGCACGCATCAGGTTAGTTGTGATGACATAGGGAGGTTTAAAATCCCGAAATGGCTGAGAGAATATACGAAAAAGCAATTGGACTTTGACGTTGTAGCCGGACTGGACGAAATAAAGAATCCAATAACAAATTATGCATTGGTTATTCAGTGTGGCAGTTGTATGATTACTCGGAAACAGGTATTTAGTCGTCTGGCTGAGGCTATTGAAGCAGGTGTCCCAGTTACAAACTATGGATTGACTATTGCCTGGATAAATGGAATCTTTGAAAGAGCAATAGCTCCTTTTATGAGTTGATGTATGATGACGGTAAGCGAAATATTAAACAGGCAGGAGTTGTCAAGAGAAGATATTATCCGCTTACTATCTATTACAGATAAAGAAGAGCACGATGAGTTAATAAAACGGGCTTATTCAATTAAGGAGAGAATTATTGGCAGAAAAGTATACCTGAGAGGGTTGATTGAGTTTTCTAACTATTGCAGAAAGAACTGCTATTATTGTGGAATAAGAAGCGGAAATCATAAAGTTTCCAGATATTCTCTTTCTGATGATGAAATTTTAGAGATTGTTGAATTTGCACATGAAAATCACTTGAAAGGCATTGTTCTTCAGTCGGGAGAACTAAGTAACGAAGAGTTTGTAAATAGAATAACGGCATTAATAGCTAAGATAAAGAAAGTTACAAATCCGGATTTCCGTATTACTCTTTCTCTTGGAGAGCACTCTTTGGATACGTACAAAAGTTGGTTTGATGCAGGTGCTCAGAGATATTTGCTGAGAATTGAAACATCCAGCGAAGATCTGTATAATAAGATACATCCATCAGATGAGTTGCATAGCTTCAAAACTCGTCTAAAATGTTTGGATTATCTTCGGGAAACTGGCTATATGACGGGGACGGGAGTGATGATTGGTTTGCCTTTTCAAACGATTGAGAACCTTGCAGACGATTTATTGTTTATAAAAGAAAGGGATATTGATATGGTAGGAATGGGGCCATATCTTGAACATGCGGATACGCCCTTATACAATTATAAGGATTTGCTGATGCCTCTTAACGAGCGGTTTAATTTATCCATTCGTATGATTGCTGTTTTAAGGATATTGATGCCCGATATAAATATTGCATCGACTACAGCTCTTCAGTCTATTATTCCAATGGGAAGGGAAATTGGTTTGAAAGCCGGTGCAAATGTAGTAATGCCAAATCTTACGCCATTGAAATATAGGCGCAGTTATCTTCTTTATGAAAACAAGCCATGTATCAATGAAGATGCGGATGATTGCCTGAATTGTCTAGCTAAAAGGATAAAGATGATTGGTGAAGAGGTTGCATACAATGATTATGGTGATTCTAAACATTATATTAATAGAAAACTAATAGTATAATCTCTATGATAACAGAAGACGACATTTGCAATGTTCACATGATGACTGAAGAAGAAAAATATAATCTTCTTAAGGATGTTATTATTGATTATGATCGGAAAGAGGATAATCTCATTCAGATTTTGCATATGGCACAGGCTATATTCGGTTATCTTCCTACTGAGGTGCAGCATTTTATAGCCAGTGAAATGGATTTGTCTGTTTCGAAAGTAAATAGTGTTCTTACGTTTTATTCTTTCTTTTCGACAAAGCCGAAAGGAAAATATACTATTTCTGTTTGTCTTGGAACAGCTTGCTATGTTCGTGGGGGTAAAGAGGTGCTGAATAAACTGAAAGATGAATTGGGTATAGATGTGGGCGAAACTACTCCGGACAAGAGGTATTCACTAAATGTGATGCGTTGTATCGGCTCTTGTGGACTTGCTCCGGCTATGACTATCAATGGCAAGGTGTATAAACAGGTAAATCCCAATAGAATAAAACGAATATTGGGAACTTTGAAATAAGCCAAAGAAAAATCTAATCTATAAATCTATGAAAATCAATACAATCACAGATCTTGAATCGATAAAGAATGATTTTTTAAACAAGGAAAAAGCATTTCAATTTACCGCCCATATTTGTTATGGTGCGGGGTGTATATCTTCTGATTGCAAGAAATTCAAAGAGGCGTTTGAGCAGGCTTTAGAACATGAGCACTTACAATCTAAAGTAAGAATAAAGTTAACCGGATGCATGGGAGCATGTACTTTAGGGCCGACTTTAATCATCAATCCCGGCAATACATTATATTGCAATCTTAATCCTGCAAGTGCTTCGCTTATTGTGAATGAACATATTAAGGAGGGTAGAATTGCTGAAAAGTTCTGCTATAAGAACCGTGAAACCGGCGAAGTAATTCCTGATTTAAATGAAATTCCATTCTTTAGGCATCAGAAAAAGATTGTACTTCAGAAATGCGGGACTATTGACTATGCATCAGTTGATGAATATATAGCTCATGATGGATATTTTGCATTGGCTAAAGCGCTTACCATGAATCCAATAGAAGTTGTTGATGAAATTAAAAATTCAGGATTGAGAGGTCGTGGTGGTGGTGGTTTTCCAACAGGTACTAAATGGGAAATGGCTAATATGGTAAGTAGTGATTTGAAATACCTTATTTGTAATGCAGACGAAGGAGATCCGGGTGCTTTTATGGATAGAAGTTTGCTAGAAGGAGATCCTCATTCGGTTATAGAAGGTATGTTGATTGCCGGTTATGCCATTGGTGCTTCAAAAGGCGTAGTCTATATAAGAGCTGAATATCCTATTGCGATTGAAAGATTGACTATGGCTATCAAAGCATCTCAGGAACTAGGAATTCTTGGGGATAATATTCTTGGAAGTAAGTTTAGTTTTGATATTGTAATCAGAATTGGAGCTGGAGCTTTTGTTTGTGGAGAAGAGACTGCATTGATGGAATCGGTGGAAGGAAAGAGAGGAGAGCCCAGACAGAAACCACCTTATCCGGTGCAGAGTGGTTTGTTTGGAAAGCCTACAGTTATCAATAATGTAGAAACTTTGGGCAATGTTGCTCAAATTATATTAAATGGTTCAAAATGGTTTTCATCTATTGGAACAGAAAAAAGTAAGGGTACAAAGGTGTTTGCTCTGGCTGGAGCTATTGTGCACAAAGGATTAATTGAAGTTCCGATGGGTACTACGCTCGGTGAGATTCTTTTTGATGTAGGTGGAGGAATACCGAGAGGAAAGTTATTCAAGATGGCACAAACAGGAGGTCCATCGGGTGGTTGCCTTACAGCAGAACATCTTAATACTCCTATTGACTATGAGTCTTTGACAAAGCTTGGAGCAATTATGGGTTCCGGTGGTTTGATCTGCACTGATGAGGATACCTGTATGGTAGATATGGCACGATTCTTCATGGATTTTGTTCAGGATGAATCTTGTGGAAAGTGCGTACCATGTCGTATCGGAACTAAGCGGATGTTGGAAATTCTGGAGAGGATCACACGTGGAGAAGGAAAAGAAGGGGATGTTGAGCTTTTGATTGAATTGGGAGAATCAATTAAGGATTCTGCTATTTGCGGTTTAGGGCAGACAGCTCCCAACCCTGTTCTTAGCACAATCAAATATTTCAGGCATGAATATGACGAACATATAAAGATGGATTATTGTAGGGCCGGAGTTTGTGGAAGCCTTTTCCTTGCACCTTGCCAGAATGCTTGTCCCGCAAAAGTTAATGTTCCTGGTTATGTTGCTTTGATAGCTGCCGGTAGGGTGCGTGATGCTTATAATCTAATCCGTCAGGAGAATCCATTTCCATCCATTTGTGGTAGGGTTTGCACTCATCCATGCGAGAGTAAATGTCGTCGTGCCCAAATTGATGATCCTATTGCAATAGCTGATTTGAAGCGTTATGCTGCAGATTTTGTATATAATTCAGGAGAGCCATTGGTAACTCTCAATTTTCCTAAGAATGGTAGTTCTGTAGGTATTATTGGTGCCGGGCCATCTGGTCTGACCTGCGGTTATTATTTATCAAGACTTGGTTATACAGTTGATATATACGAAGAAAAAGATGTTGCAGGTGGAATTCTGGCTTACGGCATACCTGAATACAGGCTACCCAAAGAAGAATTGAAAAAGGAAATCGATGCAATTGTACAGTCGGGAATTAATATTATCTACAACACAAAGGTTGGAAAGGATATAACATTCAGTGAATTGAAAGAAAAGTATAATGCTATATATATTTCAATAGGAACACAGCTTTCCCGAAAGATTGGTATAGAAGGAGAGGAAAAAGGAGGAGTGTATCACGGGCTTGATTTCCTAAGAGATATTAGTCTGAATAAAAAAGTGAAAGTAAAAGGTATTGTTGCTGTTATTGGAGGTGGTAATACAGCCATTGATGCAGCAAGATCGGCTCTTCGCCTTGGAGCTAAAGAGGTGCATATACTCTATAGAAGGAAAATGGAAGAGATGCCTGCCGACAGACGGGAAATAGAAGATGCAATAGAAGAAGGAGTAATCTTGCACGAATTAGTAGCTCCGGTTCGTTTCGTAGGTGATGGAAAGGTCACTGGTATTGAATGTGTAAAGATGATGCCCGGAAAGTTTGGGAAAGATGGCAGACGGATACCAGTTGAGGTAATTAACTCTACGTTTATGATGGATATTGATATGGCTATTCCGGCAGTGAGTCAGTATTCCGATTTACCTTTTATTCCAAAGGGTGAGGTCGGAGTAACCGATTGGGGAACATTTATTGTTGATCCGGAATCGCAGATGACCACTCAACCTGGAATTTTTGCCGGAGGAGATATTGCCCGTGGCTCTGATGTAGTAATTACTGCTATTGCTGATGGTAAAAATGCAGCAAGATCAATTGATAAATATTTGGGTGGAACAGGAAAATTGAACATTGGCGAACCTATAGAAATTCCTACAAGAGGAGTAGATGAAGGTATTACGGTTGAACATGAGCGGTTTAAAATGCAATCTCTTGATCCAAAAGAACGAGAAGGCAACTTTGATGAGGTACGGCTAGGCTATCACAAGCTTAACGCAATAGCCGAATCAATGAGATGTTTACGATGTTCCGATCGAAATTCAAACCGCAGTTCAGAAGATTAAAAAGCTAAAACTAATTACTATGATAAACCTGATCATAAATGATAAAGCAGTTCAAGTTAAAGAGGGAACTACCATTTTTGAAGCTGCAAAACAGAATCATATCTTAATCCCGCACTTCTGTTATCTGGAGAATGTGCATCAGATTGGATCATGCCGTATTTGCGTTGTTGAAGTAGAAGGCTCTAAAAATTTGATGGCATCGTGCGTAACCGAAGCTAAAGAAGGTATGGTTATTCATACTAATTCAGAAAGAGTACGAAATGTCCGAAAAGTAATCTATGAGCTGATGCTTTCAGATCATCCTAAGAATTGCCTTACTTGTTGGAGGAACCAGAATTGTGAGCTGCAGGAACTTGGCAATTTGATTCAGGTTGATGAGTATAGGTATGAAGGAGCCAAATCAAAAGAATTTGTAGACAGTTCCAGTCCGTCAATAGTTCGCGATAGTTCAAAGTGTGTTCTTTGTCGCCGGTGTGTAACTGTATGTAATCAGGTCCAGGGTGTTGGCCTGATGAATCCGCATCATCGTGGATTTTCTACATTTATAGGGCCATCGGAAGATGAACTTTTAGGCGAATCAATTTGCACCAACTGTGGTCAGTGTGTTTTGGTGTGTCCTGTTGGAGCTCTGAAAGAGAAAGATTCAACACAAGAGGTATGGGAAGCCTTGTATGATAAATCTAAAACAGTTATTGTTCAGACAGCTCCGGCTGTTCGTGCGGCACTTGGAGAATTGTTTGGCTATGAACCTGGTACATTGGTAACTGGTAAAATGGCTTCTGCTTTACATAATATTGGCTTTAAGTATGTTTTTGATACCAATTTTGGTGCGGATCTTACCATTATGGAAGAGGGTTCTGAGTTTCTTGAAAGATTGAAAGATACATTCTCTTTACATAAAAAAGAAGTTGCTTTACCAATGATTACAAGTTGTAGCCCGGGCTGGATAAAGTATGTAGAACATCATTATCCCGATCAGTTGGCTCATCTGTCAAGCTGCAAATCCCCGCATATGATGCTGGGGGCATTAACCAAATCTTATTTTGCAGAAAAGGTTGGTATTGATCCTAAATCTATTTTTATGGTTTCAGTTATGCCTTGCACAGCTAAAAAGTTTGAGATTATTCGTCCGGAGATGTATAACGACGGATTGGCAAATGTAGATGCAGTGATTACTACCCGTGAGTTGGGACGAATGATTAAAGACGCCGGAATTGATTTTAGAAATCTACCAGATGGAACGTTTGACAGTCCGTTGGGATTATCTTCCGGTGCTGCCGATATCTTTGGTACAACCGGTGGTGTAATGGAAGCAGCTTTACGTACAGTATATGAGTTAGTTACGGGTCGTGAACTTCCTACGGAAAAGCTTCACTTAAAACCTCTTATGGGACTAAAAAGAATTAAGACTGCTGAACTGAAGATAGAAAAACCATTACCGGAGTTTAATTTCCTGGCAGGAGTAACCTTAAGGGTTGCCGTTACAAGCGGGTTGATAGGTGCAGCTGAATTAATGGAAGAAATAAAGAACGGCACAAGTACATATCATTTCATTGAAGTAATGGGTTGCCCCGGTGGATGTATTAGCGGAGGTGGGCAGCCACGACCGGTTAATGATGCATACAGGATGAAGAGACTCGATGCTATTTACAGAGAGGATGAAGGGAAAACTTTACGAAAATCACATGAAAACCAGGATATAAAGATGTTATATCGTGAGTTCCTTGGTGCACCTCTCGGACATAAGTCGCACGAACTGCTTCATACAGTTTATACACAACGAAAAAAAGACTAAACAATATTCTTTTGGATATACTATTCATTATTTATTCAATATTAAGCTATATACCATCTTGAAGATAATAAATGAGGATAACTTTTATACCTATAATATCAGATAATTAATTAAATTAAATTTCTTTATTAATAAGTCGAAGTTTGAGTGCTTATTTTCTTGTTTGTTTGTTTAGTTGAGAATATATTTTTAGTATATTTGCCAGATATAATAAATTATATCCTTTTAAACAAAGAAAAATAACATGAAAAAACTCTTTTCGATTATCCTGATTTGTTCGTGTTTAACGTGCGGAAGTACGATGAAAGCGGGCAATTACGACCTAATTCCTCTTCCAAATTCATTGGTACAGAGTGAAGGACGTTTTGTATTGAATGATAAATGTGAATTTATTGTTCAGAAGGGACTGGACAGTAAGTTTACTAAGGTGGCAGAAGATTTTGCAAAACAATTGAATCTTACTTCTGGCATTAATGTTAAGGTAAGTACTAAAGCTGCTAAGAAAGCTGCTAGTAATACTATCACTGTTGTTCTGAACAAAAAAGTTCCGGCAGAAGGTTATAAATTAGACGTAGAAAAAGACAAGGTTCTTATTGAAGCATCTGCACCCGAAGGTTTCTTTCACGCTATTCAAACAGTAAAACAGTTACTTCCTGCTGCTGTTTTTGGTAAAACATTGGTGAAGGATCAGAAATGGGAGCTTGCTTGTGCCAAAATCAGCGATGCTCCTCGTTTTAGTTACAGAGGTATGCATCTTGATGTATCACGTCATTTTTTCAGTGTTGATGAAGTGAAAAAGTACCTTGATGTAATGGCTNTGCATAAATTGAATAAATTTCACTTCCATCTTAACTGATGACCAGGGATGGAGAATTGAAATTAAAAAATANCCGGAACTTACAACTATTGGAAGCCAGCGTGCATACACAATGGTGGGTAAAAACTGGGGAAGTTCTGATGGTAAACCTCATGGAGGATTTTACACTCAGGAACAAATNAAAGAGATTGTGAAGTATGCACAAGATCGTTTTATCACAATTATTCCTGAAATTGACCTTCCAGGACACATGGTAGCAGCTTTGGCTAGTTATCCTAGCCTTGGTTGNACNGGCGGNCCTTACAAGGTTTCTACAGAATGGGGAGTNCTTGATGATGTATTATGTGTAGGAAAAGAAGAAACATTTACTTTCCTTGAAAATGTATTGACNGAAGTTATGGAACTATTCCCTTCTAANTATATTCATATTGGAGGTGATGAATGCCCAAAAGTTCGCTGGGAAAAATGTCCGGTTTGCCAGGCAAAGATTAAGGAACTTGGATTGAAAGCAGACGAAAAACATTCTGCTGAGGCTAAATTACAAAGTTATACAATGACTCGTATCGAGAAATTCCTGAACGANAAAGGTCGTATGATTATTGGATGGGATGAAATACTCGAAGGNGGTCTTGCTCCTAATGCAACTGTAATGTCATGGAGAGGAATGGAAGGCGGTATAGAAGCTGCTCGTCAGGGACATGATGTAATTATGACTCCAGGTTCTCANCTGTATTTCGACCATTATCAATCTNTNGATCCNAGAGAACCACTTGCTATCGGAGGATTTACTCCTGTAGAAAGAGTTTATTCATTTGAACCGGTTCCTGCAGAATTGACAAAAGAAGAAGCAAAACACATTCTTGGTCCTCAGGCAAATTTATGGACCGAATATATTGAATCAGAAGATCAACTGGAGTATATGCTGGTTCCTCGTTTAGCTGCATTAAGCGAAGTACAATGGACAAATGCTGATAAGAAAAACTATGCAAGTTTTACTTCACGAATTAGCCACATTGCAGATATCTATGATGTAATGGGATTGAATTATGCTAAACATATTTTTGAAGCAACTCCTTCTTATGCTGTAAATACAGAAAAAGGATGCGTGGAAGTTACTTTAAAAACAATTGGTGATGCTCCAATTTATTATACAATAGACGGAACAGAGCCTACTGTAAATAGTACTAAATACACAGCTCCGGTTGAAATTCCTTATTCTTGTACACTTAAAGCAATGGTAGACAGAAAGAATATGAAATTGCGTAATGTAGAAAAAACATTCTCTTTCACTAAATCAACAGCAAAGAAAGCAACACTGAATACNACACCAAGCAAGAAGTTTGAATGTAATGGTGCTGCTACTTTGGTAGATGGTATCCGTGGTGGTAAAAGCTACAATGATAGTTGGGTAGGTTTCCAGGCCGAACCAATGAATTTAGTTATCGATTTAGGAGAAAACACAAACGTTAAATCTGTTCGTTTAGGTACCAACTCTGCGAAAGGCGACTGGGTATTCCCTCCAAAAGATATCACTGTTTACCTTTCTGCTGATGGTCAGAATTTCAAAGAAGCTGCTAAACTAGTTCTTCCGGAAGCTCAAAAAGGAGATAAGGACGGAGTGAATGATTATACTCTTGGTTTTGCTCCAACACAAGCTAAATTTGTGAAGGTAATCGTTAATAACGTTACTTCTATGCCTCAATGGCATGGTGGAAAAGGCAAAGCTGCAAATGTGTTTGTAGACGAAGTATGCGTTGAATAATATTTCAGAAAAAAATAGAAAAGCTAAGGGCGCTCAATGTTTGTTGAGCGCCCTTCCTTTTAACTCTGGTCAGAGGATTATATAACTTAGATCAGAAGTTTATCTGTTGTTTGTATTTACTCCTTCTACTTGGTTTTCTTCATTATTATTGTTTAAATCATCATTTGATATTCCTTTCTTTGCTTTCTTTGCAGCAGATGTTTTGAGAGTTCCAAATCTGTATGACAGACTTATTCTGAAATCGCGTGCATTGATATAATTTACATTTTTCATAGTAAAACTCCTGTCGTTTGTTCTGCTTGTATATTCTTTTGTTTTCCAGAATGGATCATTGCAGGAGAGAGATACTGATAATTTTTTGTTCAGGAAGTCTTTGCTAACTGAAAAACTGGTAAAATAGAATGCCGATGTTTTTCCCTGCAGACTAACTCTTGGGGCAAAGTAACCTCCATTCAGATTTAAACGGAAGTTTTGTGGAAGCGTATATTGGAGTCCTGTATAGCAATTGTAAAAGAATCCGTTTGTACTTAGTTTATCTGTTGATGACGTTGCATCACTTTTCATATTTACATAGAAAACACCTCCGTTTAAAATAAGATTGAAGTTCTTAAAGGCATTCCAGTTGCCATATAAATTAAAATTAGTTTGTTGACTATGACCAATATTGTCGTAGGTAGTCTGACTTACATTTGGCTTTTTGGGGTCAATAAATGTGTAGCTTTCTATTCCATTGTTCTCGAAACGATAACTTAGACCAAGATTAATATTAAGCTTTGGAGTGAATCTACTGTAATTCAAATTCAGGTTATGGCTTTTTTCGGGGTTAAGTTTTGGATTACCATAGCTTATGTTTTCAGGATCTGTATCATTTATATACGGATTCAGGTTTCTAATGCCCGGACGGCGAATACGCATGGAATATCCGAAACGGATTTGTTCTGCAGGACTTTTCATATATGAAATGGTTGCCGAAGGAACTATATTGGAATAGCTGACTTTGAAGTTCATCTCGGGAGAAAGAATGTATTTAACTTTCTGGCTAGTGCTTTCTTCGCGCACCCCTGCTTTAATTCCAAACTTCTTTATCTTGATATCGTAACTGATATAAGCAGAATAAATTTCTTGTGTATGCTTAAAGTCGTAAGACGGATCAATTACCAAAGTATCATTTTGCCAGCGCTCCGTTTCACTGTTACTTTTACGGAGAATAAACTTTAATCCAGCTTCAAGCTTTTGACCCTTCCATGTTGGGCGTGTATAATCAAGCTGCATTGTATGCTCATTTGTTGAGACTTTATTTACGTTGTTTTGAGTACGTGCCAGAAATAGGGGAACAGCACCCGATAAGTTCTTTAATAAAGTGTTGCTTTTACTATCGTTAGGGTTGTTTTCGAATTTGTAAGAAACAGTAAGTAGTTCGTCTTTGCGATGAGTTGACCGCTGATAATCTACATTTATGTCTGTTGAACCAAACGTTCTGGTTGATTTGCTGTATCTGTCATAACTGTAATATGGATTATATTCAGCATCTTTCATCTCAACCATGTAGTCTGAAATACCAGTTATTTTTCCGTTAAACCTTTCGACAGACAAGCTTACAAGATTAAGTGTGTCTATCTCGTAACTGGCCTCTACGGTGCCAAACTGAAACGGTCCTTTATTCTTTGAACGTCCGTTCTGAGTCATGTATTTTTCTATGTTATTTACGAGATTTGTACGTTCCAGATAAGAATCATTGTAAGGCGTGTTGATGTGATTGTAATTGTAGTTTGCAGTAATACCAAATTTCCCCATTTTCATAGATAAGTAAGCTCCTCCACCGATGCGTCCCTGCGTACTTGCATTACTGCGAACAGTTGCTGTATACCCTTGAATTCCACTTTTTACAGTGATAATATTAATAATTCCTCCAACACCTTCTGCATCATATTTAGCTCCGGGATCGGTAATTACTTCAACACTCTTAATGGAATTGGCAGGCATGCTTTTCAGTACATCGCTTGGATTATTGCTAATCATGTTGGAAGGCTTACCATTCAGGTATATTTTAAAATCGGACGAACCTTTTAGTTGAATATTATCTTCATTGTCCACCGTAATCATTGGTATCTTACGAAACATTTCCAGCGTGTTGCTGGTTTTAGCCTCCGGGTCGTTTTCAATACTGTAGGTTAGTTTATCTATTTCAACCTTAACTAAAGGCTTTTGTGCCACAACCACAACTTCGTTTAATAGAGCTGAAGTTTCAGTCATAAATATAGACCCTAAAGAAACCTGTTTTTGATTTGCGGTAAGAGAGAATCTTTTTACTGCTGGCTTCATGCCAACAAACTGTATAGCAATTGCATAATTGCCGGGTGAAGCATTAAATGAAGCCGTGAAATTTCCGTTATTATCACTTACCACCACCTTTAGCGGATTTTGTGGTGAACGTGCTGCGGCTATACTAAGTGTGGCATATTGTACACCCTGACCGGATATAGAATCAATAACAGTTCCTTTAACCGTATATCCTGTCAGTTGATCTGTTCTTCTTTGAGGCGTTTGAGCCACGCTGCTTAGTACGGAAATTAGCAGGAAAAGGAAAAAACAAATACTCCTCATATTTCCGTTAAAATTTAGTTATTGGTAATGAATATACTGACGCTTCTTAAATAACATTTCAATTCTCAATTTGTTCGTCTCACAATATCAATAAAGTAAAGTTTAAAAGGTAAAATATAAATATTTATGCTTTTGATGTGATTTTTTCAATAATTAGTATATATTTGTACGTTATTATTGAAGAATAGAAAGTGATGAAACAATTTACAGAATTGATTGAGTATGCATTGAAGGCCCCGTCCGGACACAATACACAGCCCTGGAGGTTTAGATTAACCAGTAAATCTATTGATATTTATCCTGATTTTAGTCGTTCATTGTCTGTTGTGGATGGTAATAACAGAGAGTTGTATATTAGTTTAGGAACTGCAACAGAGAATCTTTGTATTGCCGCACGCCATTTTGGATATCAGGATAGTGTAAGCATTCTTGCAGATACCACTGGTGAATATTATGTTCATGTAGAATTAGAGAAAGATGATAAAACTTATTCGGATTCTCTTTTTGAGCAGATAAATAAAAGACAGACCAACAGACGAATCTATACTAACAGGCCGTTAGCTAAAGATACTTTGAAAGTTTTAAGAGTAGTTCAGTTGGAGTATGGAGTTCATGTTCACTTGTATGAGAAAGAAGATGCAGAATTCAATTTATTGAAAGAGTTTGTTTACAGAGGTAACGAAATTCAGATGACAGACAGCGCCTTTAAAAAAGAACTTACCAGTTGGGTACGACTAAATAAAAAGCAGGTTCTTAAATATAAAGACGGCCTTACGTATGCAGTTATAGGTTCGCCGTCTGTTCCTACATGGATAGGAAAACCAATCATGAATTTTATGTTAACTCCTAAGGCACAAAACAAATCGGATAAGAAGAAAATAGAATCTTCATCTTTGCTGGTTCTTTTTACCGTTGAAAATAGTACGCCTTTAGACTGGATTGCTTTAGGACGATCGCTTCAAAGATTCCTACTCGAATCTACATTGTTGGGAGTAACCAATGCTTATTTAAATCAGCCATGTGAGGTGAATTCGCTTGCAGATGAAATGCGAACTAAGCTTGATATAAATGGAGAATATCCTATGTTGCTTGTTCGCCTTGGACATGCTGTTTCTATGCCTTACTCGCCAAGAAAAGAGGTTAACGATATGGTATTTAATTAAAATCAGTGTTTAACTAGCCGTTTATTAATTGCATCTCAGGTAATATTGAATAATTTGTATAAACGGACTTATATTTTATACTATAAAAAAAAGATAGAAAGGATAAGCTTTCTATCTTTTTTAAAATAAAATTATTTTTAAAGAATTATCCTTTTACTTCTTTTTTAGCTGCTTTTTTAACTTCACCTTTAGCTTCTTTGCATGCTTTTTTGCAATCTTTCTTGCATTCTTTTGAACAAGCTTTTGCGTCTTTGCCAGCTATTTTTGCGTCTTTGCAAGCTTCTTTACATGCAGCTTTGCATTCTTTTTTTCCAGCTTTTGCCATTTTAGCAGCATCTTTACAACATGCCTTAGCATCTTTACATTCTGCTTTTGCATCTTTACATTCTGCTTTTGCTTCTTTACAACATTCTTTAGCTTTGTCTTTTTGTACTGTAGCAGTCTTCTCAGCTTTTTCTACTTTTTTTGATACTGTTTGTGCGTTTGCAGTGAAGCTAACAGCTGCAATGAATGCAGCAAATAAAATAATTTTTTTCATATTCGTTGTTTTTATTAGTTATCAGCCTGATCTCACACTTTCTTTAGAAAGTGGGTTTAATACAGACTTCAGCGTGTGAAAGTACAAAATAAAATGAAATAATAAATAGTAATATCCAAAAAATCGCAGAGTTTTTCTGCAAATTATAATTTGTTGAATTTTATTCTTCTAATTTTGAATATTTGTTAATTGAAACGATTGTTATTAAATAGAATCGTAAATGCAATTCTAGTCTAAGTATGGATAAAACAACTACGGGCAGAAAAGTTTGTTCTTTTCTGCCCGTAGATTGAAACTATTTTAAATAAAGATTATTTCTTCATTTCCTTCTTCATATCTTTCTTCATTTCTTTTTTAGCGTCCATAGCTTCTTTCTTTCCTTCTTTTGCTTTAGTCTTTACAACTTCTTTTGTTCCTTTACACTCTTTTTTGCATTTTGCTACAGCTTCATCATACTGAGCTTTAGTAATCTTTCCCTCTTTCAAATCTTTGTCATATTTGGCAAGAGCAGCTTTATACTTAGCTTCAGTATCAATTTTCTCAAATTTAGTAGTTGTTTTAGACTTCATGTCCTTAACAGTAGCTTGTGCTTTTGTTGCTTTTTCTTTCTTAACAGAAGCAGCTTTCTCTGTATTCTCAACTTTTTTATTTACTGTTTGAGCGTTTGCTGCGCCGAAACTTGCTGCAAATATGAATGCAGCCAATAGAACTAATTTTTTCATATAATCCTCCTTTAATAGTTAAACCTATTAATAACATATAAAGGGGCAAAAATGTTTAAGAGTTTAGCAAAAATTATTCTGCGCTGTACTTGTCTTTTTCAAATCTCACAAACTGAAGGTTTTTCTTTAGCTTGTTATCTGCCCTGAAACAAATTTTCTGTGCTCTCACCTTTGATGGAGTGCATTCTTCAGGAGTATCAAAGCCATCACTGGTAGCAGAAAGGGTGAAGATGCCCAGGTTGTCGAGATAAACACTGTCGCCATTGTGTAGATGTTCTTCCATTAAATCGACTAATCCCGATAAGGTTGACAGGATATCTCCTTTTGATAAGGAGCAACGATGTGATAGTTCTTCGGCCAGATTGGCTATATGTACCTTCTCATTGCGGATTGGAACTGCGTAGTATTTTGTTGTTTTATCTTTTAGCGCGGAACGTTTTGTTTTTACTCTATATCTGAATGCCATTATTATTAGTGAGTTTTTAATTTGTACTAGGAATATTTTTCGTTTGATGTATATCAAAAACTATCTTTGATATACATCAAACGTATGCTTAGATGTACATCATAATACTGCTTTGATGTATATCAAACCAAATACAATATTACGGTTATTTAATGAAATCCGCAAACATATTTGATAAAATATTTAGCAATATTGGACAAGTATAATCAGTGAACTCGCTTTATCTTTGCACTATCAATTAAAACAAAGAAGCATGGAAATTAAAACGTCAACACGAGAAGAATATTTGAAAAGAGTGAATGTAGTAGTAGATTATATCAATAACCACCTCGACGAGGAACTCGATTTGCAAAAGCTGGCTGAGATGTCAAACCTTTCAACTTATCATTTTCATCGAATTATGAAAGCTTTTCTAGGCGAAACACTCGGAGCATACATAATAAGAGTAAGGTTGGAAACTGCTGTCCGTCTGCTTCGGTATACCGATCTTCCCGTGGAACAAATAGCCTATAGCGTGGGGTATGAGATGCCTTCTTCTTTATCGAAATCGTTCAAACAATTTTATGATATAACTCCATTAGAATACCGTAACAATAAAAACTTTGTAATTATGAAACCTGTACAATTAAATCCGGATTTGAATCTGAAATCGCCTAAGGTGATAGATATTGAAACTAAGAAAGCAATTTATATCCGTTTAACCGGAGCATATTCCGAACTCGACTTTTGTGGAGCATGGGGGAAACTTTGGGCGTATGTGAAAGAGAATAAACTTTTCTCGGCAGGCATTGAGCACATCAGCATTTATCATGATGATCCTAAGGTTACTAACTCTGAAAAACTTCGCACAGACGTGTGTCTTGTACTTCCAAAACCAGCAGAGCCAAAAGGAGAAATAGGAGTGAAGGAGATTGCCGGAGGTAAGTATGCTGTTTTCCTCTATCAGGGGCCATACACCAATCTTGGAATTGTGTATGATACTATCTTCGCAAAATGGCTTCCCGATAGTGGATACGAACTTCGTAACGCTCCGTTGTATGAAAAGTACATAAATGATCCTTCGCGCACAGAAGAGGCCAAACTGAAGACGGAGATTTATATTCCTTTGCAGTAAAGGTTTGCAATTGGAATAAACCGAATAACCCGGACAAAACAGTTTTATATTGTTTTGTCCGGGTTTTTAATTTTAGATAATAGCCCTTGATTTTTGTAGTTTTTTTCCTGAAATGGTGAGGGATGACTGTATTTGGTGATGGATAATTAGTCTTTGGTGAGGTTTTATTTTGCATCCCTCACCCCTGGAAAGGCTTATCTATAAATGGTTTTAGTGAAAATGGTGATGGTAGTGAGGGATGATTTTGATTTTTTAGAAGAAAAGTATGATTGTCTTAATGCTGCAATATAATACAGCAATTACTAACCGAAATGTATCTTTCTTATATATTCAGGGCTTAAATAAATCTGCATTTTTGAGTAGTAAATTTCCCTATACGTACCTTTATCTTTGCAATATTAAAAATGCAAATAATAGAGTATGAATAGATTAGTTACAGATCAAGATACAGATATTGTATTCTTTTCTTCCTGGATTCAAAAGTTTAAATGTTATAGAATCATTGAAAAAGTGTTAGGCACTTTTGGAATAAAGCATGAGTTTTTGTATTTAACTAAGGATTATTGGGCTAGAGATTATATGCCAATACAAATTAGTGATAATTATTTAGTGCAATATTGCTATAATCCAGATTATTTACGTGAAAAGAAAGAATATATTACAGACCCTACCCAATGTTGCTCGAGATTACGACAAACTCCTACATTGACAGATATTATTATTGATGGTGGTAATGTAATTAAATGCCATGATTCGGTTATTATGACTGATAAAGTCTTTAAAGAGAATAGTAAAAACTATTCTCGAATAGATTTACTTAATAAATTGGAAGAGCTTTTAAAGGCTGAACTTATTGTAATACCATGGGATAAGAATGAACCGTATGGGCATGCTGATGGAATGGTTAGATATATAAGAGAAAATCAGTTACTCTTAACAAATTATCAGGATTTTGATAACCTATTGAGAAAGAAAATACTGAAATCTTTAGGCTCTAAATTTCAAATAATTGAACTTCATTATGATGTTATTAAGCCTTCTGAACAAAACTGGGCTTACATAAACTATCTACGTACCAAAGATATTATATTACTTCCTTGGTTAGGAATTGAAGAAGATAATCAGGCAATAAAACAATTCGAAATGTTGTTTCCGGAATACAAGGAGCGTATTGTTCCAATTGATACTCGAAGTTTAACAAAACTAGGTGGTGCATTGAACTGTATATCCTGGAATGTGAAATCTAATCAGGGCTTTCGGGATTATTGCTCTGCTGTGCAAAGATTTAAATCGATAGGCTCTTGTATAAAATTAAGTGATAACATAAATAAAGAAAGAAAGCAATGGAATTAATTATAGGCTTTATAATTTTATTTTGGGTAGGTATGAAATTGCAGCGTTGGGTTAGCGGTAGCAGTAAAATTGCAAGAAATCAAAAGAAAATATTGGAAGAACTTAAGAAACAAAATAAAAAGGGAAATAGATAATTAGTCTATCTGATATTTTATTACATTTGTTGTACTAATTTTAAAACAAGATTATCATGAATAACGTAGAAGAATTAAAAGAATTGCTTATTATTAAAAGTGATGAAGATGTAGAAGCTAAGTTCAAACAGATTGCTAATGTATTATTTCAGAACTATCATATTGAAAAAGGAACGGATATATATGATTTTTTGGAAATAGAGTTTTATTATTATAGTAAACAGCATCCTGATATTGTTACTTATCAACGTACTATTGACGGTGGCAAGTGGTTCTTGCATGCTAGTGGCATAGATATTGCATTTCAAAGTAAAGCAAAAACAGACGAAAAAGGGAAAATAGATTATGATAATAGCTTTTTTGGAGGAATCCTTATTCGTAGTTTATCTAAGAGAACAGCAAATGATTCTTCACGTGTAATAGGCGGTCCTCGTCGATGTCTTTATGAATTATTCAACGGTATTGATGTTTTCAATCCACAAACAGAATCTTTTCCCAAGTTAGTGTACAATCAAAAATCTGATATAAGTCTTGAATTACCAGTTCAAAGACAGATTCCAAATATGGATAAAAAGCCATCATCGTGGAAAATGTCTAAACAGCAAGGAATCTGTCTTACAAAAAATTATTGTTATTTTGTTAGAAGGAATGATTGTAACTCAAGTTGGAAGGATGAGCTAGAAAAGAAACCTTATACAGGTACATTACCTTGGAAAAGAAATAGAATCTAGTTAATGAAAAGTCTCTCTAAATCTATACTATTAGGCACATCTATAGGCGATGCTTTGGGTGTGCCTGTTGAATTTCTTTCAAGAGAAGAATTAGATAGAAATCCGGTTAATGATATGCGAGGTTATGGTACTCACAATCAACCAGCCGGAACTTGGTCGGATGATACTTCTTTGTCTTTATGCTTGGCAGATTCATTGTGTAACGGATATAATCAGCAAGATATAGCCAATAAGTTTGTTCAATGGATGGATAATGGTTTATGGACACCTTATGGCTTTGTTTTTGATATCGGAATAGCTACTTCTTGTGCAATTTGTAATATAAAGAAAGGCATTCCTCCTGGAATGACGGGGTTGAATGGAGAATATGATAATGGAAATGGTTCGCTTATGCGAATTCTACCATTGTTGATACACATTCATTCTTTATCACAGAAAGAACGAATTCAAAAGATTGAAGAAGTATCATCTATAACACACAGGCATCCCCGGAGTATATTTGCTTGCATTATTTTTATGGAGTTTGCCAGAAATCTGCTAACGCATTCAATTGAAGATTCATTTATATTTATGCAAAAAGATGTTTGTTCACTTATCGAACAAGTTACGTCTTTTCAAAAAGAAAGTGTCCACTTTAACAGAATACTTCTTTCTTCGTTCAAAGACTATAAGAGTATTCCGAGAATGGAGATTCATTCAGCGGGATATGTTGTACATACATTGGAAGCAAGTTTATGGTGCATAGCTAATTCTTTAAACTTTAAGAATGCTGTGTTGGCCGCTGTTAATTTAGGTAATGATACAGATACTACAGGTGCAGTAACAGGAGGATTAGCAGCAATTATTTATGGATACGAAAGTATTCCTCAAGAATGGCTTAACAGGCTGGCTCGTAAAGATGATCTTATTTGTCTTGCCGAACGATTGGAAGCAGGACTTCAGTAAGCAATTCATTCTCTGTTGTCTCAACTGGGCTATTCAAGTAATGTTCAAGAATTAAACCTTCTCCTAATTTATATTGTGGAGGAAGGTTGTTTAGAATGGCATTGTAGAATGAATCAAGCAAAGAATAACTTCCTTTATGCGTATAAACTGCATATTGTCCGGCTGAGATGATCATGCTCTTTATACGACTATTCAATTTTAGCTTTATCTCAGAACAAATAGTCATGCATGCATAAAAACGGCACTTATTGTGAGATGTTATTTGAGGACTATCGTAACATATTCCCCAGTATTCTGTGTTTTTAGATAATAAATTATGTTCAGTTGCATAGTCATATAAAATATCCCAGCTTTCTTTTTCAAATATATCGTCTGAGAATGTATCATAACAGCCAATAAAAGGAATAAACAATACAGGCTTATCGATTATATTTATAATTGAGTAGGATGTTTTAAACGGATATTTAGCTAAAGGTTTTACCTTTTCAAGTGTAAAATTCCTCTTTTGAAGTTGTAAGGGAGTTAGATTAAACAACTTTTTAAATGCATTATAAAAAGCTGTAACATTAGCAAAACCTATATATTCCGAGACTTCAACATGAGTTAATGCTTTATTTCCTAAAAGATATAAAGCAAATTCCAGACGTAAACGGTTTATATACTGATGGATGCTTTCTTGAGTGTAAGCTCTGAATATAAGATGTAAATTGCGAGATGATATTGCGGAAATATCTGATAAGGTATCTATACTTAACTTCTTGTTAAACTCATTTAATGGTTCAGATGACCAATTATGCTGTACCATCGTGTTGATATAATGCAGTACAGCATCTATTTGGGCTTGATAGATCTTATATCTTTTCATTTACTCCATATTTCGTTATTTACAAAGGTAACAAAAGGATGTTGTTATAAAAAATCTGATCAAAAATAATAGTCTTTATCTCAGATAGAATTTTATTTTTGATCGAACTAAATTCAATCTCAAAAGTAATATTTCGAAAACTCCTTCGAAAAAGTGTGCTCTAAGTGCAAAAACTCCTTCGAAAAAATGTATATTTGCACAGAAAGTCCTTCGACTTTTTGTAATGACATAATATAGGAGGAAGTAATTATGAGAAGAAAGTTGCTTGAACAGCTTAAAGAATGGAAGATAAAAGGGAATCGTAAACCGCTTGTAATCCGTGGAGCCAGACAAGTTGGCAAAACCTGGCTGATGAAAGAATTTGCCCGCACTGAATATGAAAAATGTGCATACATAAACTTTGAGAGTGATTTGCAATTAAAATCTCTTTTTCTTCAGGACTTTGATATTAACCGTATTTTACTTTCTATTCAGGTTGCTACAGGAGTAAAACCTGAACCTGGTAATACTCTTATTATTTTTGATGAAATTCAAGAAGCTGAAAGAGCTATAACTTCTTTAAAATATTTTTGTGAAAATGCACCGGAATATCATATTGTAGCTGCCGGTTCTTTACTTGGCATCGCTTTACATCAAAATACTTCTTTTCCCGTTGGTAAAGTTGAGTTTCTGGATCTTTATCCTTTAACGTTTACAGAATTCCTGCAGGCTATGGGAGAGGATGCTTTAGTTGATTTGCAACAACAAAAGCAATGGGATCTTATAACTGTTTTTAAAACAAAATATATTCAGCTTCTACGTCAGTATTATTATGTGGGAGGTATGCCCGAAGTAGTAGTAAGATATTCTCAGAATCGTGATTTGAATGAGGTTAGACAGATACAGCAACAAATTCTTGATTCCTATGAACAGGATTTTTCAAAACATGCTCCTGCAGATGTTGTTCCAAGAATAAGGATGGTATGGAATTCTATTCCTTCTCAATTGGCTAGAGAGAATAAGAAGTTTGTTTATGGTTTAGTAAAACAGGGTGCCAGAGCAAAAGACTTTGAGTTGGCATTGGCTTGGTTAATGGATTGTGGACTGGTTCATAAAATATCCAGAGTATCAAAGCCTGCGTTACCCTTAAAAGCGTATGAGGATTTTGGAGCATTTAAATTGTTTATTCTTGATACAGGTCTTCTTGCTGCAATGGTTAATCTGGATGTTAAAACATTGCTTGATGGCAATGAATTGTTCGAAGAGTTTAAAGGGGCTTTATCAGAACAATATGTATTACAACAATTGGTAGCCGATAAACGTGTTTCTTTATATTATTGGTCTGCAGAAAAATCAACAGCCGAGATTGATTTTTTAATTCAATATCGTGATAGGGTAATTCCTATAGAAGTAAAAGCTGAAGAGAACTTGCAAGCCAAGAGTCTTCGTTCTTTTGTTCAGAAATATCTGCCAAAGATAGCTATCCGTTCTTCCATGTCTGATTTCCGTGAAGAAGAATGGCTGACTAATTTTCCTCTGTATTCTATATGCGAGCTGACTAATTATATTGAAGACAAACAGGTATAAACAAAGACCTTTATTTCAAAAATAACATTTCATTTTGTTACATATTCCAAAAAAGCACTAACTTTGTGCCATATTCTCATATAAGGGGTGCCTCAATATAACGGGCTGAGATTATACCCATAACCTGATCCGGGTAATGCCGGCGGAGGGAACGAAAGATAGAAAAGACCCCTTTTCTGTTTTATTTAACTAAAAATAGGTATGAAAAAGAAAGTACAGATGCTTGTCGGCTTAACACTGATTGGCTCATCGTCTTTTGCGCAGGTAAAGGATAGCCTGCGTTTGGTAAGACTGCAGGAAGTGCAGGTAGTNGGAACACGCGCAACGGCTAAGACTCCGGTTGCATTCTCAAATGTTAGTAAGGATCAAATTAAAAAGCAGAACTTCGGGCAGGATATTCCCTTCTTGCTTACTATGACTCCTTCGGTGGTAGCAACATCCGATGCTGGAGCAGGAGTAGGGTATACTGGTATACGAGTTCGTGGAACGGATGCTTCACGTATCAATGTTACTGCCAATGGCGTGCCTTTGAATGATGCCGAGTCTCACACGCTTTATTGGGTAGATATGCCCGATTTTGCTTCGTCTATTGAAGATCTTCAGATTCAGCGCGGAGCCGGAACTTCGACTAATGGTGCGGGTGCTTTTGGTGCAAGTATTAATATGAAGACTGAATCTATTTCAGCACTTCCTTATGCTGAGATTAATGGTTCGTATGGATCATTTAATACGCACAAAGAAACATTTAAAGTTGGAACCGGATTACTGAAAAGCCGCTGGGCTTTCGATGCAAGACTATCTAATCTTGCTTCAGACGGATATATCGATCGAGCTTCTACAGATTTGAAATCGTTCTTTGCTCAGGCAGGTTATTATGGTGATAACGACATTTTTAAATTTATAGTCTTCGGTGGAAAAGAGAAAACTTATCATGCTTGGAATGGCAATGAAGACCTCGCAGGAAAAGGTCGTCGATATAATCCTTGCGGTGAGATTGAGGATGCCGATGGAAATGTGATTGGTTTTTATAAGGATCAGACTGATAACTATACTCAAACTAATTATCAGATGCTTTACACTCATATATTCTCACCAAAGTGGAATATGAACCTTACATTGCATTATACTGATGGAGAAGGATATTATCAGGAATATAAGAACAAAAGATCTTTGGAAGAATATGGACTTCAACCTTTTGTGCATTATGGTAAACTAATAGAAAAGAGTGATTTGGTTCGTCAGAAAAGAATGGATAATGGTTTTGGCGGAGGAGTGTTCTCCTTTAATTATTCTTCCGGCCGTTTACAAGCCTCTTTAGGTGGAGCTGCAAACGAATACAAGGGGAATAATTACGGTAGAGTAATCTGGGTGAAGAATTATTTTAATAATGTGCTTGATCCCGATCACGAATATTATCGTAACAACTCAGATAAAACGGATGCTAATATTTATTTGAAAGCAAGCTATGAATTGCTTAAAGGATTAAGTGCTTACGGGGATTTGCAGTATCGATACATTCATTACACTATTGATGGTTTGAATGATAAGTGGGACTGGACAAAGACTCCAGGCGGAATGCAGACTTTGGCTGTAGACAATAATTATAATTTCTTTAATCCAAAGGCTGGTCTATTCTGGCAGATCAATAAAAACAATTCTGCTTATGCTTCATTCTCTGTGGCTCATAAAGAACCTACCCGTAATAACTTTACGGATGCTAAGTTTGGCAAGACTCCTTCTTCAGAAAGATTGTTCGATTATGAAGCCGGATATACATATAATGATTCCCGATTCCTTGTAGGCGTGAACTTCTACTACATGAAATATAAAGATCAGCTTATCCTAACCGGTCAGACAAATGATATAGGTGAACCACTTGCTGATAATGTTCCTGATAGTTACCGTGTAGGTATGGAATATATGCTTGGTGCAAAGATTACTTCCTGGTTGAGATGGGATGGAAACGCAACTTTAAGTCAGAATAAGATTAATAATTATACTGAATATCTTGATAATTATGATGCAGACTGGAAGCCATTGTATACTCAAACATCTAACTACGTAGGAAAAACAACTATTGCTTATTCTCCAAGTGTAATAGCAAATAGTATGTTTACATTTACTTATAAAAATTGGGATGCAGCACTTCAATCAAGTTATGTAGGTAAACAATACCTGTCTAACTCTCAGCAAGAAGATTGTGTTCTCGATGCTTATTTTGTAAATAATCTCCGTTTAGGATATACATTCAGTCTGCCTGCATTTAAATCAATTCATTTAGCTCTTTCAATCAATAATCTGTTTAATGAGAAGTATGAAAGTAACGGATATGGATATAGCTCTTATGTGATTGATGCAGATGGAAGTAAAACACGTTATAACGGTGCAGGTTATTTTGCTCAGGCAGGAACAAACATTTTGGCTGGAATTACGTTGAAATTCTGATAAAAGAAAATATACTATAATGGATTATCTTGAAATTATAGGCACACTTTCTCTCTTTCGTTTCAGGGTACAAATAACAACAAACGTCCGTCATTTATTTACGAAACCAGTTTAGGCAAACCACAGGACTAGACCCTTTTCTTCACTTCTTTATACCGCCGTTTGGACTAGAAAATAAATTGCGAAACTTTCTCTTAAGAGTGCAGCGGGTTGATATTCGTTTTGCCCTTAAGAAGGGAAATGACCTGTTTGAGTAGCCATTCGAGGTAGGCGTCCGGTTTGGTAGTATAAAGACAAAATCAGTTTTCTCGATTTCCCCATCAAAAAAAAAACCCCCTACTTGCACTTGTTTAGAGCGTAATCGGTCTTATTACCCGTCTCCCAAAGAATCGGCTAACAGTCATTGCCCATTAAAAAAGTAATAAGGTTTCGCGTAATATATTGTAGTAGCAAAAAGGTTAAAACTTTATCGGTTTATGTCGATAGTGGCTTTCATTGTTTGGCATCTCTTATCAAACCTCCGTATGTCTGGAACGATTTTCTAATGTTTCGTGTCGTTCGTTTGTAGGTTGTTTGTTAGGTTTGGTTGGTAACGGGAGTTATATGAATATACGGTCGTCGGTGTAAGGTTATTACGAATTTCGGGTCATTTTTACTCAGACGTATTCCCTTGACATGATAGCCATATTGCTCAGTCCTATTTTCGATAAGGTTGTTTTTCATACGTTTTCTATTATTAATAGCCGTTCTTCATAAATTGGGCCTCCATATTTTTATCCAGCGGAGAGAGGGAAGAAAAACCAGCCTGAAAAAGTAGGTGTTAGTGGATTGGGATGTTTGGCCGGTCATTATTATCTATAATTATGGGTATAGACCGTATTTCAGGGCGTCGTATTTTGTGTATATACCATATGTTCGCCGTATTGTTGAGGCCGTTTGGTGTTTATCTATGAACGAAATTATGAGGATTCATCTCTATTTCTGTTCGGATAA
>JGI20225J20221_1001070_pt1 | contig 33185 bp, 30 predicted proteins | sample BioMet4_FD_20221 | JGI IMG/M metagenome (IMG submission 20221)
GTTGCGGGTCGCAATCATCGTGATGCCGATGATGACGAGCATCACGAGCGCCATGACGGAGCCTTCATTCCACAGCGAATTGCTGAAGGCCAGATAGATGTAGTTGCCAAAGAGGGTGATCTTGCCTTCCGACAAGGTGTCGGAGATGACATAAGAGGACATGACGGGCATGAAAACCATTTCGCAAGCGCTGACAATGCCAGGCAAACTCTGGGGAATCACGTTCTTCCAGAAGACCTGCCACGGATTAGCCCCCAAATCGGAAGCGGCTTCCATCTGGGCGTGGTCGAGTTTGAGCATCGTTGTATAAAGCGGCAGAATCGTGAAAGGCAAATAGTTGTAGACCATGCCGATGATCGTTGCGGTCCACGGGTGGGTCGAGCCGGATAAGCCCATCCAGGTCAATAAATCACGGGTGGCGCCAGTCCGAATGACGAAGTTGATCCACATCGGCATGATAAAGAGAATCACCAAAACTTTGTTGACGTTGAACTTCTTCTCGGCCAAGAAATAGGCGGCAGGATAAGCCAAAATCAAGCAGATGAGGGTCGTCTGGATACCGACGAAAAGCGAAACAAAGAGCACCGACCACTTCGCTCCGTTCGTAAAGAAGGAGGCGATAGCGCTAAAGGAAAAGGTCGTCACTTTGGCTCCGCTCGCGTCATAGCCAGTCTCGGTGAAAGCATAGGCAATGATGAGCAAGAGCGGGATGATGACGAACAGCACCAAGAAGAGGGCATAAGGGATCGCCAGATATTTCCGTTTCAAGGCGAAAACTTGGCTCAGGTGGGTGCTGCGGTTCTTTTTTTCCTGATTAGTCAGCGACATAGCTGTCGAGGTCCTTCTTTAAACGGAGACGGAGATCGCTGACGGGGATATCGACGGAAACGATATCGCCTTCGTTCCATTGGTAAGGCGTATTGGCAATGAAATCTTCTTCATCGTCGGTGCGGATGATGTACTGATAGTGGTCGCCAAGCCAAACGCTTGAGACGATGGTGCCTTGGCTATGGCCTTTGGAAAGGTCATCGTCGAGAATCGGGGCATCCAAATCGCATTCCGCCACCACTTTCGCATCGGTGAAATCGTATTTCTTCTTGCTCTTCGGGTCGACCACGTAGCCATCCTCGTCAATCGAAGAACCTTTGACGAGCTGTTTGAGGTCGCAGGGGAAGGGATCTTCGCCGATAATGACTTGGCCATCCTTGGTGATGACCGATTCTTCCCATTCATTCTCCGTCAGATCCTTATGCATGATCTGCAGATTTTCTTTGACGACGTGGATCGAGACATTGGTTCCGACCTCGCGGGCGTGGGTGTCGCGGCAGAGCACTTCGTTCTTGCCAACGTTGATGACATAAGAATAATCCTCGCCTTTAAAGACCCGGGAGGCGATGACGCCATCGACGATGCCTTTGCCCGGATTGCCGATTTCGACGTCTTCAGGACGGATGACGACATCGACCTTCTCGTTGAGCGGAAAATCATCGATGCAGTTCCAAATCGCGCCGAGGAAGCGGACTTGCTGCTTACCGCTCATCGTGCCGTTATAGATGTTGCTCTCACCGATAAAATCGGCGACGTAGGCATTGGCTGGCTCGTTATAGATCGACTCCGGGGTGCCGACTTGTTGGATCGCGCCGTCTTTCATGACGACGATCGTGTCCGACATCGAGAGGGCTTCTTCCTGGTCGTGGGTGACATAGATAAAGGTAATGCCCAACTTCCTGTGCATTTCCTTCAATTCGATCTGCATGTCTTGCCGCATTTTGTGATCGAGGGCGCTTAACGGCTCATCGAGCAAGAGAACTTGCGGCTCATTGACAATGGCGCGCGCAATGGCGACCCGCTGCTGTTGGCCGCCAGAAAGGTTGGCGATATCGCGGTCTTCCATCGCCGCCATATCGACGATATCCAAAGCCTTGGCGACTTTGGCGTCGATCATTTTATCATCGAGGTGGACCATTTTGGTCACCTTGTTGCCCCTACGGTCGCTCACGATCTGGGGGATCTTTTTGAGTTTGAGGCCAAAGGCGATGTTATCGTAGACATCGAGGTTCGGGAAAAGCGCATAGTGTTGGAAGACGGTGTTGACCGGTCTTTCGTAAGGGGGCAGGTTCGTGATGTCTTGCCCATTGAGCAGGATTTTGCCCGTCGTCGGAATATCGAAACCGGCAATCATGCGCAAGGTCGTGGTCTTGCCGCAGCCCGAGGGGCCAAGCAAGGTGACGAACTCGCCTTTGCGAATCGCAAGATTGAAGTTGTCGACGGCGGTAAAGGTCTTATCAAATACTTTGCTGACCCCCACCAACGAAATAATCGTATTATCAGCGTCCATTGCTACTACCTCCAGGGCTGACCAGATTTAGCGGAAACGAATGCCAATAGTCCGCTCAATAGGAGCCGGAATTCTTGACGCGAAAAAATATGCACTGAACGCAAAGAAAATTCAACACAATTCGTTAACAAAAATCATCGCCTTTCCTTGCGTTAGCGAATTTTCGGAAATCGGAAGGGGTTCTGCTGAGGATTTTCAAAATAAGAAGACGAGCAATTTTTGAAAATTCCTTCACTTTTCTTTTCGTTTCTTCTTCGCCAAGTTCTTTTTGCGATCCCCAAGGTTTTATTGCACTCGCCTACCCGCGCGTGCATAATCGTCTTTATGAGAAAAACCAAATTCCTTTTCTTGGCCTTTAGTGCCCTCTCGCTTGTCGGTGGACTGAGCGCTTGCTCCAACGATACCCCGACGCCAGTCGCGCTCGAATTCGGCCGCAAGTACGATGCCGATATGCCCCTTTGGGATTCCGAGCCCACCTCGCGAACCTATAAGGTAGGCAACCTCAAGCTGATCGGCTATACCGATCTCGTTGGCCTCATCGAATCGCGTAAGATCTCTTTTGTCCTCTTTGTGGGCGATGCCACGAGCGATTGCACCTGCTTCTCCTACTTCCGCGACAGTCTCAAGTCCTACATCCAATCCTCGAACGCTTTTATCTATGCCATCAAGCCCAGCGAATTCAATGGCGATGGGAAGAAGACCTATGCGATCAACGTCTCGGCGGATTCGGGTCGCGAAAGCATCGCCATCTTCGAAAACGGTGCCCTGAAGTATCAGCGGCAGCGGGCGGGGGAGAATGATGCTTGGAGCAACGACCCCACCACCTTCAAAAACTGGATGAACGCCCGTGTCAGCGTCTCTTCAATGCTGTATATCGACCTCGCCCAGCTCGAAAAAATCGTCGTCGACTCAACCCCGTTCAACGGCCTCGACCACTGCACGATCGGTTTCTTCCGCGACCGCTGCGGCGATTGCCGCTATCTCTCGGATAATCTCCTTAAGACCTACAACCTGAGCACCCATGCCGAAAGCTACGTGATCGATTGCGATGTCCCTGGCATCCATGATCCGGCTGATGGTACGACGGATCCGACCGTGGCCAGCCAAGCGCAATGGGCCGCCTTTAAAGCCAAATATGGTTTGGCAGTCAGCGCGACGAACCCGCTCGGCTTTGATACCGGCTATGTCCCGACTTTCCTCTATTATCAGAATGGCGCCATCGCCGATGCCGCCGTCTACGATAACGACTCAATCGAGGCCAANNCCACTGGCGGCACCTACAAAGTCGCCTCCTCTTATTGGGATGGAAGCCGCACGCACGAGTTCTTCTCTTCACTCAAGAATAACGAAGTCAAAAACTTCCTGAGTGAAGGCGCTCTTCAAGCCATTCCCTCGAGCGATGTGACCCCCTACAGCTATGAGAATGTGACCTCCTATATGTGGAACCATGATAAGGCCGCTCTCTATCACGATCCGCTCTTAAAAGGCTTCCTCGATTTCTACATCAGCAAATAACTCCTGCAAAAGTCCCCTAAATGAAGAAAAGCCCTGGCACGAAGTACGCCCAGGGCTTTCGTTTTATAAAGGCAGATCTTTCAGCTTTTCTTTCAAGGCCAATCCCGAAGCGACGATTGCACTCTTTTCGCCCTCGCTATAGTCGGGGCGGAGAATCTTCTCAACCCCGTGGCCGTTGACGACCGAAGGGAGGGAGAGATAAAGATCCTGAAGCAAGCCACCGAATTCATTCTCGAGATAAGTCGAAACGGTGAGGACGCTGTTCTCGTCGTTGAGGATGGCACTCACGATCCGGCTGACGGCTAAAGCGACCGCGTAGAAAGTCGCCCCTTTCTTGGCAATAATCTCGTAAGCGGCATTCTTCACCTTCTCATGGAGGGCATTGAGCTGGGCCATATTGTGGCCCGAGCACTTGCCGCATTTGGCGCAATAATTGGTCAAGGCCAACCCGCCGACCGAGGTGGCGCTCCAAACCGCCACTTCGCTATCGCCATGCTCGCCGACGATCATCGTGTGGATCGAACGCGGATCGATCCGGGTATCATTGGCGATCGCGGTCTTGAGCCGCGAGGTATCAAGAACGGTGCCGCTCCCAATGACCCGCGAAGAGGGAATCCCGAGTTTCTTATAGGTAAAATAGGTCAAGATATCAACCGGATTCGAAACAACGAGGACGAGGGTATCGGGTCCCAAATGCGGTTTGATCGAGGCGATGATCGAATTGAAGATCCCCGCGTTTCGAGCTAAAAGATCGAGGCGTGTCTCGCCGGGTTTTTGGGCCGCGCCAGCCGTAATCACGATGATCGAGGCGCCTTCGCAGCCTTCGTATCCCGCCGCCCGGACAATCTTCGGCACCGACAAGAAAGACATGCCATCGGCCATGTCGAGGGCATCCCCTTCCGCTTTGGCTTGGTTGACATCGATGATGACGATCTCGTTGACGGCATGGCCCAGCATCAAGGTATAAGCGATGCTGCTCCCAACCGCGCCATCACCCACGATGGCAATTTTTCGTGAAAGCATAACAAGAATTCCTCCTTCTTGTAAAAAGAAAGGGCTCCCGGAAGAGCCCGATCCTATCCGATTAGTTTTGCGGAATGTCGTTGCCGTCTTCATCGACGGGGACGAGCATGTCGCCTGGGGCGCCGCAAACCGGGCACGAGCCATCGGGATTCGGAATGACGATGGCGCCGCAGATGGTGCAACGATACTTTTGAACTTTCTTTTCAACCATATTCTTTCTCCTTGATTAAAGTATAAACTCCTCGCGAAAAGAGGCAACACTAATGCAATAGGAAGCTCATTCGACGCTCTTGAGCGACTCAACCATCTTGACCTGGCCCGTTCGATAGGAAAGAAAGGTGTTGACGGCGAAAGCGACGATGAAGGTGAGTAAGAAGGAGTAGAGGTAGGTCAAGAGATAGATATGGTATTGGTATTGAACGAGCTGAACCGTGTTGAGCTTCAAAACCGCTAAGAGGAAGGGATAACCCAAGATCATTCCGAGAATCACCCCGAGGGTCGTCAAACTCATCGTTTCCCACAAGAGCGAAGAGGCAATTTCCGCTTTGGTGAAACCGAGGACTTTGAGAGTAGCGATGTCACGGGTCCGCTCGCGGAAATTCAAAAGAGCCAAGTTGTAAAGGACGATGACCGCGAGGATGATCGCGAAGGCCTTGACCGCGTTCGTCATGATGTGAACCCCCGACATGATATCGTCGATTTGGCGGGCCCAATCGGCGGTCGTATCGGCTTCAATCAGGTAGGAGAGGCCGTCGACTTTGAGCGTCGGATCAGCGGAATCGGCGTAAACGCCCTGGAACTGTTCCTTCAAGATCTCGGCGCTGGCGAGGGCGTCATGATTGGCCAGCATCCCGCAATCGATATAGCAGCCTTGGAAGGTCATCGCACCGCCCCCGGAGAAAATCGGGCAATCGGCATGGAGAAGCACTCCATTGAAGACGAAAGCTTTGTAGACGAGGGCGACTTGAACCTTGTAGGTGCTTGCGCCATAGGAGAAAGTAATGAAATCACCCGCTTTCGCACCGGTCTCTTGGGCCACTTTGTCAGAAATTCCGGCCTGATCATCGGGGATTTGATCCGCCCAAGCCATGTGGGAGGCTTTGGCAAAAGCGTTGCCGACGATATAGACATTGCTGCTGCTTTCTTTGCCACCGCCCCCGACGAGGGTGACGGTCGAAGCGCTCCGGGTCATCGGCTCATAATCATTCACGAGGGTGTAGCGGTTTTTGATGTCGGCTTCGATTTTGCTGACGCTTTGCGGGGCACTGAAGGTCAAAGTGACAACCGAATCGTTTGCCATCGAGCCCATCTTCATATCGTTGTCTTTGCCATAGGCAATCGTGTCTTCGACGCCATAGCCGCAGACCAAGAGGGCGGTGCAGCCCATCACCCCCGCCACGACCATGAAGGATTTGACGAGGTCGATCTTCATGTTGCGAAAGGCCATCTTGAGCGAGAGGAAATGAGCCTGATATTTCTTGAGGTTGATTTTGTCGATATGCTCTTTCATCTTCGGGGCGGCCGGCCGCATGCTCTCCGCTGGCTTGAGGGTCACTTCTTTATGGCAAACGAGATAGGTGACAAGCCCGGCGACGCCTAAGAAGAAGAGAGCGGTCAAAAGGCCATAAAGAAGAGGAAAAACATACGTACGAGAAGGCAAAGTGTAGAGAATATCGTATTTTTGGCCCAAAATAAAAGGGATGAGGATCGGGCCGATGATCTCGCCGATGAGCGTCCCAATCCCGACGATTGAGAGGGTGAGGTTGATATAGTGGGCGTAGATCTCCCGATTGGAGAGACCAAGGGCTTTCATCGTTCCGATTTGCGTCCTTTCTTTGAGGATGATCTGCGAGGTGGTCGTCAGGATGACCAAGACCGCGACAAAGAAGAAAACGAAGGGGAAAACAAAGGTGAACTGGCGCGCTTGTTTGACGTCGTTGGCCATCGTGATGACAAAAGGCATGTTGTCGCGGTCGTTGATTGAGAGAAGGGAAGAGTTCGTGTCTTTGGAAAAATAAGCGGAAATCTTATCTTTTATTTCGGTGGTCTTCCCCCCGTCTTTCAAACGGACCAAATACTGGTTGGGCTTGGCAAAAGCGGATTCGGGATAGTGATCAGCGGTCCCCCAATGGAAAGGGGAATTGGCCGCTTGCCCATATATCGCTTGAACCCCGGCGGAAGTGAAATTGGCATTGAGAACAGCGTCAACCGCGCTTTTGAAGGTCGCGTCATCGACCAAAAAGGCCGAGGTGTTATAGGAGGCTTTGGCCACGTTCTCAGGGTAGCGCATAATCCCGGTGATCGTATAGGCGAGTTCGACCGATTGCTCTTTGAAAATGTTGGTGCCGCCTGTTTTCACGAAACTGTCGAGAAGAAGAGCATCTTTGCTGGTGATGTAACTGGAGACATCGTAAGACATGGCGAGGCTTTGCCCCACTTGGAATTTGGCGTTTGAAGAGACATCGGTCGAATGGGCCAAAGAATAATCGACGAGGACAAAATGGCTCGCGCTTTGCTCATCCGCGCTTTCGACAATCTCATACGGGTGGGATATGGTGGGGATTTCAGGGGTGATGACGGTGTAAATGCTGTTGCGGGCAAAACGGCCCGGCGCCTCAAAACGGGTGTCGAGCGTCCCGTCAGTTCCGACGATGGAGAGCAAGGCGCCATAGTCTTTATCTCGGCTTGAGGAAGTCGTGACCCAAATATCGGCCATGTTGCCTTCCTCGTAAGCCAGATTGACCCGTTGCTCGACCGACTGAGCGTTGGCTAAGAGGCCGACGAACAAGGTGACAGCGACCGCGCCGATGCCGATAATCGCCAAAAATTGAGCCCAATGCCCCTTGACCTCCCGCCGCCCCATCTTCGTCAAGAATGAAAGAGGCATAAAACGGGCTAACTTTGGCAACTTCGCGCCCATTTTACCAAGAAATCTCCTCAGGTTTGAGCGGGTGTTCTTGCACTTCGTTGCTCAAAAGATGCCCATCGCTGATCCGAATCAACCGTTTGGCGCAGCTGGCAATTTTAGAGTTATGGGTCACCAAAACGACAGTTTTGTGATAGGTTTCTGCCACATCATAAAGCAGTTTGATGATCGAGGCGCCGGTTTTGCTGTCGAGGGCGCCGGTCGGCTCGTCGCAAAGGAGGAGCTTCGGATTCTTGACCATGGCTCTAGCGATGGCAACCCGCTGCTGCTCGCCACCAGAAAGCTGCGAGGGGAAATTGGCTAAGCGCTCGCCCAGGCCGACATCCGACAAGGTTTTCTTGCTGTCGAAGGAATCATTCACGACCGAAGCCGCCAATTGGACGTTCTCGAGTGCGGTCAAATTCGGCATCAGATTATAGAACTGAAAAACGAAGCCAACGTCGTTGCGGCGGAATTGTTGAAGTTGCTTGCCATTGTAGCGAGCGACGTCGCTCCCATCGACCAAGTAGGATCCGCTCGTGGCGTTGTCCATGCCGCCCAAGATATTGAGCAAGGTGCTCTTGCCCGCGCCTGAGGCACCTAAAATCACTGCAAAATCCCCCTCTTCAAGGCTGAAGGAGATGTTATCGAGAGCTTTGACCTCGTTCTCGAGATGGGGATTATAGATTTTCGAAAGGCTGGTGACGACGATGTGATTCATAGGCTAACTTTAATAGCGAAATGTCTCGGGGACAAGGACAAGTTTCTTTTAATAAAAGAAAAGCGCGGTTTTCACCGCGCCTTCATCTCGTTAGAAAGGCCTGCCACCGCCACCCGGTTGGCCACCACCGCCTTGGGAAGAGCCACTTGAGAGATGGCTATTCGTCGCGCTGGAGAAAGTTCCACTATAGAGGGCGCTCGCTGAGTTGTAGGCGCTGATCTTATAGAAGAAGCCCGTTTCGAAGAGGGTCGAAGAAACCGTGACCGAACTCGCTTCGTAGATCGCCACGGCTCCGCCCGTAAAGTCACTGAGAGAGCAAACCATGGTCGAATTGGTGGCCCGCTGCGCTTTAACGGCCCATTCCTTGGTGCCTTGAACAATCACGTAGTAGTTGTTCTGGCTGAACGAGGCATGGGAGAGCAACGTCACCGAATCTTGAGTGCCGGTGAGACTTTCCGTCATGCCAGTCACCCCATAGGCGATGAGGTTGCCGCCGCTAATCGTCACATTGTAGTTATCGCCCGAATCCAAAGGACCGTTGCCACCGCTGCTAGGCGCCGCCACGATCGTGGTGCCGCCATTCACAACAAAACTGCCATGCGAATCGATGCCATCGCCGCCGGCATAGACGTAGTTATCGCCCCCGCTGATCACGACCGCGCAAGCGCTCGAGGTTTGCTCATTCGTGCCGCCGGCGCTCCAGCCATCATCGCTCGCGGTGACGCTGGTCGTGCCGCCTGTCACCGTGATTTTGTGGGCCGCGATGCCTTCATAGGAGGCAGTGACCGTGAAATTGCCGCCGTTGATCGTGACGATTGTCTCAGCCTTTAAGCCTTGGCAGCCCGCGTTCGTGCCGGTGGTGAGAACGTAAGTCCCGCCATTGGCCGTCAGTGCTCCAGTTGAGGCGTGGATGCAATCATCGATCGGGGTTTTGATCGTGAAATCACCCCCATCGATAAAGAGATTGAGCTCGGCTTTGATACCTTTGCCCGCGCTGGAAGCAATGCTGCCATTGCCGCCTTCCGTATAGACATAGGCTTCAGAGGAAATCGCGTTGCCTTTCGAAGAAATAACATAGGCACCGTCTTTGATTTCGACGCCAGCGATATCATCATCTGTCGCATTGTTGCCATAGACAGGGGTGGTCACTTCGTTATCTTCATCGACTCGAAGGCAAGTGCCATCCGCTTCGCTCGTGCTCAAAACGAAAGAACCGAGATCCTCCGCCCCGCCCAAGATGATCGAATCGTGGGCTTTGATCGCGTGGGAATAGGAGGTGACCGCCAAAGTCGCTTTGGCCGCTTCGACTTTCGAATCGCTGGCGAGGCCGCCATGATAGGTCGACGTCACGTTGAGTGAACCCGCCCCTTTGATTTGAAGTTTTTTATTGGAGAAAATCGCCGCGGCATCATCGCCGACTTCGACGCTCGAAGAACGGGAATCGAGAATAACACTGGCCGAACCTTTGAGGGCTTTGACATCGAGATGGGCACTATTGATGGAATAGATCGGCCCCGGATACATCGTCGTGGTCCCGCTCGAGGTGCTAACGGTATAGTTCTTGGTCCCCTTGGAAGTGATCGAAACGCCATTGAGAATCAACTCGACCGTTTTTTCGCTCGTGGTCTCTTCCGCGCTCACGATGATGGAACCATCGCTTAATGAACCACTCAAAGCATAGGTGCCGACCGCTGAAATCACAATCTGGTTTTTGCTGTTGTCGATCGCGACGTTACTCGAGGCACAAGTTGAGGCGCCATCGGCTAAAATAATGCTGGCCTCTCCTTCGTCGGGCGTGTAGCTTGTTGACGAGGGACTGCTTGAGGCCGTCTGCAAAGAAGTCGTGGTATTGCTCGTCGTGTCGGCGCTGCCAGTCCCGGCTGCCGAATCGGTGGTGCTCGTCTTGGCGGAGGTCGCGCTCCCGCCACTGAGGGCGCAAGCGTTTAAGAGAAGGGCGCCCGCCGCCAAGAGGATCAGCCAGCCCAGCACCTTTTCTTTTGTCCGTTTCATGCCTTTTCTCCTTTAGAGGGTCTCACTGGCTACCGCGGTTCCGTTGACCGTGAAGGTGGCCCCTTCTGCAACAGTAACGACCAAGGAGCCCGAATTCTTGGTGATAATCGGCGCGACATTCAAAATCGTCGTAGCGACGATCGAGCCACTCACCATGAAGGCAGTGTTGACCCGGGCGACATTTTGGGCGTTATCAATCATTATTTTCGCCCCAGCGTCAACGATGATCTCACCGCTCCACGGATCTTCAGAGGTGCCACTACCCTCACAGAAATCCAGCGCCTGTTCCTGGACGTTTTTGATCGTCAGGGTTCCAGTGTATTCGCTCGGGGTGGATTCGCCATCGTTGGTATAGAAATTATGGCCATGGAGCCCATCGGCTGAAGCGTAGACCGCCACATCGCTCGCGCCATAGAAAAGGATGTCGTCCCCTTTGGCCCCATGCCCGGTCTCCGAAATAAGGGTCAAGCTTCCAGCCCCGCCGAAACGAAGATTGTTCTCGCTCTTGACCGCGCCCGCGATATTGGTGATCACGTTCTTGCTTCCGCCCAAGCTTTCAAGAGCAAGATATTTCCCTGATAACGTGAAATCCACGGCATAGTCCGTCTCGTTTCCGCCTTCGATATAAGCGTTATTAAGCTGCAAAACCACTCCTTTGAAGGAGGCGAGATTATTGGGATTCGCCACCACGATGCGGCCGGCGAGATAGCCTTTGACGACATAGACCGCCTTATTCGCGCTCACCCCAATCGTCCACGTCCCTGTGCTTTCATCCCAAACCGGGGTAGTTCCATTCGCGGTGGCCGCGATCGAAAATGCCCCATACTCCGTGGCGGGATCGCTCGAAGCCACGCTGGTTGTTGGGATTGAGGAAACGACACTGACGGCCGCTGAAGTCGTCGAAGAACCCGCCGAAGCCGTGCCGGGTGCGCAACCCGCAAGTAAAGCGAGGCAGGCGAGGGAGAAAAGGGGACAAAGGGTGTGTTTCATAAGGATGCCTTCCATCTTATTAAGAAGAAGGGCCCCTGTTTTGTTGGGAAAATGAAAAGACGATCTTTGTCTTTCTTGAAAAAAGCCACCCCGTCGTTGATGAACCGCTCGAGATTGGGTGGCCTTAAGCGAAAAGAGTTATAAACGAATCATTTCTTTCTTGTCAAAACACAAAAACCTTTCGGAGCAACCAAACCTTTTTCATCCCCCGCCCCCAAAAGCCGTTCAACGGGGCTTGCTTTGACGTCTTGGGGCAAAGGAATCGCATGATCAGTGTTGTTGAAGAAAATTTGCCAAAGATTCTGTTCGCCTCGATATTCCATGCCAAAGAGGCCAGCTAATTCTTCGTAGGGTAAAAGGTGAATGGCGGCTTGATCATCCATGATCTTTTCGCGGATGGCAATCAATTTTGCCAAGAGCCGATCAAGAACGCTTTTGTCTGCCCAAGCCATGGGATGCCGATACTCATTTTCATAAATGCCCTCCATCAGTTTTTCATCGCCATAGAAAAGGGAAGGCACGCCGGGAAACAAATAAAGAAACGCCAAAGCTTGGTGATAACGCTCCCTATCGCCATGGCAATAAGAAAGAAATCGCGATACATCGTGGCTGTCCAAAAGATTCAGCTGGCCACGGACGGCTTCTTCGGGGTAACGGGTCAATAACTGGGTAACCCGAGTATAAAACTCGCCCGCGCTGATCCGGGCGAAAGCAAAATACTCACGGCAATCGCGAGTGAAGTCGTAGTCCATCGCCGAATCGAGGAGATCGCCCCGAAGCCAACTCTCAGCATTCCCCCAAATTTCGCCGATTAAGACGGCGTCGCTTTTCACCGCTTTGACAGCAGCCCGGAAGCTGCGCCAAAAGGATTGATTGATTTCGTCGCAGACATCAAGCCGCCAACCATCCGCCCCGAAATCGCGAATCCAGCGGACGCCAATCGCGTTGAAATATGCTTGGACTTCGGGATTTGACGTGTTCATCTTCGGCATGCTTTTTTCGTAGGCAAAACAGCGGTATCTCGGTTTCCCTTTTTGATCGAAAAGCGGGAACTTTACCTCATAAAACCAATTCAAATAGGGCGAATCCTTCCCTTTTTCCATCACGTCGCGAAAGGCGAAGAAATTCCAACCGCAATGGTTGAAAACGCCATCGAGGATGACGCGCATTCCCATGGCGTGGGCGTGTTCGACCAAACGCCGGAAGTCCTCATCGCTCCCGAAATTGGGGTCGATGTGTTGGTAATCGACCGTATTGTATTTATGATAGCTTTCACCGACAAAGATTGGGTTGAGATAAAGGCAGGTCATCCCAAGCGAGGAAATATAGTCGAGGTTCTGATCTATCCCCTTGATTGTCCCGCCAAGCCGCGACTCGCATGGAATGTCCTTATCGCCATACGAAATCGAGGAATGAGGCATGATTTTTCTTTTATCGGAAGCGAAAGAATCCGGGAAAATATTGTAGACAGTTGCCCGTTTGAACCAGTTGGGCAAGGCCAAGATTTCATCGCGGCGCGAGCAAGGATAGGCAAAAAACTCTTCGCGGTTGTCGATCACCCGATCTCCCAGATGGTCGAGCGAAAGGGTGGAGCGGAATTCGGAACCGATGTAATACACGTCCTCATCTTCGTCAACCAACTCAAAGCAATAATCGAGGCGGCTAAAAGAATTCAAAAGCTCATAACCGAAAATATCTTGATAAAGGGTTGAAAATTCTTTGCTCATCTCAACTTTCGTGAGATCGAGGGGGGTGGTTGGGCACGCCCGATCGGCGAAAAGAAGATAGCAATGCTTGAGATTGCCCTTTTTGGCAAAGAGGCGAAGATGGAAGCTTCCTTCCTTAATCGCGTAAGCATCGGGGCTAAACATCCGATGAGAAATCGCACTTCGTTCAATCATAAAGTTACTCCTTGACGCCTCCGGCGGTCAAACCCGAGACCATATAGCGTTGCATCGCGTAGAAAATGATGAGGATGGGCAAAGAAATGAGGATGCTCCCCGCCGCAAAGAGCGGCCAAAGACGGGTGTAGTCATTGTGCTGGAGGGTATAGAGGCCAGCGGCGAGGGTGTAACTCCCCTCCCCCGTCAGGAAGGTCGTCGCGAAGATGTATTCGTTCCAAACGGAAATGAGAACAAGAATGCTGGTGACGATGATGGCTGGGCGAGCGAGCGGAAGCACGATTTTGAAAAGGACCTGCGCTTCGTTGGCCCCATCAATCTTGGCCGCTTCTTCTATCGGGGCGGGAATCGATTCGAAATAACCTTTCATGTTCCAAATGCTGAAGATTGTTAAGGAACCCGAATAGATGACGATGAGGCCCCAGAACGAATTGAGAAGATGCCAGTCTTTAAACAAGCGAAAGAGAGCATACATCGTCAAGACGGCAGGAAAAGCGTTGAGAATCAGCAACACATATAAGAGGAATTTCCGACCATGGAAACGTTTGCTGGCAAAGGCATAAGCGCCGAACACAGCAGGAACCAAGGTGAAGAGAGTAGTCCCAATCGCCAGCAGCGCCGTATTGCCAAGCCAAGTGAAAAAGGGATAGTCAAAGAGGATTTTTCGGTAGTTTTCCCAAGTGAATCGGCTCGGAAAGAATGTCGCCGTGGAAAGAGAATCGGCTGAACCGCTGAACGAAATATTGACGGCATAAAGAATCGGAACGACAATCAAAAAACATAACAAGAGGAAGAAAATATTGAGCAAGACCAGCCGGATCCAGTCTATGGGCTGACGGCGATGAGGGTATTTTTTCATGAGACCGCCTCCTTGAAAGTCCGGCGGCTGAGCAGGGCGAAAAGAATGACGATAATGAGGAAGATGATGGTCGAGACCGCCGAAGAGAGGCCGTAGTTGCAACTGGTGAAGGCGGTCGTATAAGCCAAAGTGATGACGGTTTGAAGACCAGCTCCGGTATTCCCGCCCGGTTGGAGGGTCAGAAGATAGACGATGTCGAATTGCTTGAACTGGACGAACGTGGTCATGGCGACCGAAGGCGCGATAATCGGCCAGACCGAAGGCCAAGTTATTGAAAAGTGAGTTCGAAAGAATCCTGCTCCATCGAGCTTGGCGCTTTCGTAGAGGCTGCGATCGACGCTTTGCAAAGCGCCGTCGATCATCGTGATCATGAAAGGCATGGCCATCCAAAGATTGAGAATGAGGCAAGAGAAGAAAGCGCCCCAATAAGTCGTCAGAAAATTCGTTTTTCCCAAGCCAAAAGCCATCGCTAATTTAGCCAAAAGACCAAACTCGCCATTGAAGACCCCCACCCGCCAAAGCAAAATCGAGACATAGCCTGGCAATGCCCACGGAATCATCAAAATCGTCTTATAGACTTTTGCCAGTCGGAGCCCCGGCGCGTTCAAGCCTAAGGCAATCAAGAAAGAAAGGCTAACCTGGAGAATCATGTTGACCACCGTCCAGAGTAAGGTGATCAAAAACGATTTTACGAACTCCGAATCCGCCCTCGAAAAAGCTCGGACATAATTTCGAAAGCCAACCAAACCGTAATCCGTCCAATGGTAAAGGCTCATATTAGTAAAAGAAATGTAACCCGTGTAGCCAATGGGGAAAACAACAACCAATGCAACTAAAACAAGGCCTGGCAAAAGATAAAGCCAAGGCACGAACTTATTGAATTTTTGGGCTGGTGTATTCTTTTTCATAGAACGGGGAAGAAGGGGGCGAACAAGGTCGCCCCCTTCGTTAAAACAATCGGATCAGTGCATGTCGGCGATCGCTTGCTCAGCCGCTTTTTGCTGGGCATCGGCTTCGGTATCAACATCGGCGCCTTTGACGTTCACATTGGTCAAAAGGTTGCTGGTGGGAACCCACATCACGCTCATTTCCGGGATGTTGGGCATCGGGATGGCGGAGGTGGCAACTGTCGCTTTCGTGTTGGCGATCATCTCATTCGAAGTTACGGCTGAGTCTTCATAAGCCGCCGAAACAGCGGGAGTGCAGCCAAAATCTTTTGCCATGCTGACACCCATCTCTTTCGAAGCGATGACGTTGAAGAGTTTGGCGATAGCGGTTTTCTTGGTGAGAGCATGCTTGCAAACACCGAAACTCTGAACCCCGATATACGGGCACATCGGCTTGCCATTGGGCAGCTTGAAGGAAGTAAGAGGCTTTGTTCCTAGATTGATTCCTGCGGCCTTGATGCTTGAGACAAGCCAAGGACCGCTGATGATCGAATGGGCCTTCTTTTCGGTGAACAGAGTGGTAACCGTGTTGTATTCGCCATCGCTCTGATAAGCGGAGAACCGCTTGTTGTATGCCACCGCGTCTTTCGTCGCTTGGAGGTTTAAGCCAGGTTTCGCATCGTTATTGATGATATAGCCCCCATAGCCATTTATGAAAGGAGCAACGTTGTAGGCGCCGGTATGCTGGTTCAGAACGCCATACGTACCAGCGTTGGTGTCAGTGTTGGCCTGGGCATAAGCCAAAAGTTCGTCGGTCGTAGACGGGATGTTTCCCTTCCAAAGATCCTTGTTATACTGTGACAGAACAAGTCCGTTTTTCCAAAAAGGGACGCCTGCTGTAAACCTCTCGCGCCACGCCGAAAAGGCCGCCCCCGGAAATCCGACTGGCAGCATCCCGACTCCATAATCGGCCGATCGCTTTAGCTCTGATCCATGATTATTGAGGGAGAACACCGTCCGACGCTCCGGCCGAGCTCCGAAAGCCAGGCGACGCAAGACCTTCCCGCTCCTTTCGACGCCATTATGGGGCCAGGCGCCGCCCGTCCCGTACGCCCAGAGAAGACAATCGCCGAGGCCGCCGAGAACGGACGGGACGGACGGCATGAAAAAAGACCGGCCTTTCGACCGATCTTGATTTCGGGTGAGAACGGATTCCGTCGTCCCTGTTTGGAAGAACGACTTCGTCCTGTCACATATACATAAAGAGAAGCGATTCAAAATAAAGAGGAACCATGTAGCGGACATTCTTATACGTTCCCGCATCGATCGTCGTTTTGAGGAAAGCATCGAAATAACTGTCCGGCAAAATATCGCTCAATGGAGCGGCGATCCCCATCTGAGCGAACACACCGATGGCATCGTGGGCCTCAAAGAACAAATCCGGTCCGTTTGTTGAATCGTTCCCGTAAAGCTTAACTTGTTCTTGAACGCCGGCCTTTTTGACGCAATGAAGAGTTATCTTGTCCGCGCTGAGGGCGGTGTTCACCTTGGTCTCAATCGCTTTCATCAGGGTGTCATCGTTATCGTGCCAGACGACGAGATCGACCGGGACAGCATCCGAAGCCGACGTTGCGGATGAAGTGCCTCCCACCGGATTTTGGCATCCGGTCAGGGCAAGGCTGAAGAGGAAGGCGGAAGAAAAGAGAATAAATGAACGTTTCATAAGCAACCTCCTTTAAGAAAACGTTTTCCTTATTTACCAGTTTTTGAATGTTCTGGCGTGCCTATAATATGATACAAAACATCGAATGTAAACCCTTTCAGCAATGAAAATTAACATTGAAATTTTAGTAAAACGTTTTACTATATTTAAGGAAAGATGAGGCAAACTCTATGTCGGTAACAATCAAGGACGTCGCTAAAAAATCCGGGGTCTGCATCGCCACGGTCTCAAAAGTAATCAACGGGTCCACCTCCATTTCGGAAGCCACTCGAAAAAGGGTGCTCGACACGATTGAAGCCCTGCGTTACACACCAAACTACAAAGCGTCAAGTCTTGCCCGAAAATCCGCAAAGAAGATCCTCTATCTTTTTCAAGCTCTGCCGAATGAAGCCTTTCAAACGCCCCATACTTTCAATCTCTTGCAAGGTCTTCTTTCTGGCCTCAGCGAAAAAGGATATGGCCTTTCCGTCCTCAATTCGGAAGATTTGGCTGACCCCACTGCCGCAATCGAACAAGCCATCAACGAAAAGGCTTACGATGGGATTGTTGTGCACGCGAGCGCAATTAATAAAAATCTTTTATCCTATTTAGAGTCTTGCTCATTCCCGCTTCTGGCCGTCGGCCAGCAAAAGCGAATCAATTGGGTGGACACCAATCATATTCTTGCCGGAGAAAAGGCGGCTCATTTTCTTTGGGAACGCGGTTATCGGCGTTTTTCCTTTATCGGTCGGCCTTCTGACGATCAAGTCTCCAACCTCCGTCTTCAAGGAATTCAAAACGAACTAGCCGACCACGGAGTCGCTCTCGATGATGCCAATGTCAAATGCATCGATCCGTCTCCGCTGGAAATCGAAGAAGCCACGAAAGATATTTGGACGGCCAAAGATAAACGTGATGTCATCATCGCCGAGGATAATGTTATCGCTTATAGCGTCTCGGCAACGCTAAACCGCCTTGGCGTCCTTGTTCCAAAGCAACTTTCTTATCTCACTTTCGACCGCTACCCCTACTCCGATATTCTTAACCCCAAAGCCACTTCGGTCGATATCAATGTCACCCAGCTCGGAAAAGAAGCAGCCAAGCTCATCATCAACATCATTGAACAACCCAGTCTTCAAGTTCAAAGTTTCGTGACCGTGCCCGCCATTGTTGTTGGAGAATCCACTCATTGACCCGCAAAGAAAAACACCCAAGCCCCGCTTAGGTGTCGTTTCTTCGTGTTTTTAATCGGCCAAAGTGCCCATCGGATCCCAGGGATGAAGATGGACTGGCTCTTGAGCAATCGCGGCCTTTTCTTCGTCGTTCAAATATTTTTTCAACACGACCGCCTGATAGACGAAGGTATCGAAGAAGTCTTGGCTCATGACGTAATAGCCATTCGTTCCGTTGTCGCCTCCCCAGGAATTCTCGATCTTCCAGCGGTTTGGCACCCCTTTGACGAGGTTGGCCCCCGTGATGACCATCGCGTGGTTCATCGCCGAATGGCCATAGTCAAGCATCGCACCTTTATCGAATCGGATATCGATACCAAAGCTCGAGAGATAATCGAAGGAATGCGAATTCCAAGCGAAGCCCTGCCGATCGCGGAAGAAGCCAACGTCGCTCCCAAACCAGACGGGCAAGCCTTCTTGAAGCTGGGCCAAGATCAATTCTTTGATCCGCGCCATCGGGAGGTTCAGGTGGTTGATCATCTTGCCTTCGAGGACATTGCCCAGGTAATCGATGGTGTAGTTCTTCAGGTAAGGCTTATCAGCGGTCGGCGAATTGATGAGCGATTGATAGTCATCGATCGCGGCGCCGATGTACTTGTTGAAGAAGCTTAATGGCGTCATTTCTTCTTCGACGTGATAGCCTTTGTCGTTCGTGTATTCGAAGGCAAAACTCTTCGGCGGAACGCCAAAGGCGGATAGGAAGAGATCGTAGATCTTCTCCATCGTCGCCTCTTTGAGGGCGCGGGCCTCGTCGAACAGGCCTTTCTTCAATAAGGGTGCTGCTTCCGCGGCAAAGCCTCGGATCGCCGCATTGACGAGCCGATCGCTTTCCACCGTGTTGTTGCTCTGAAAAGTTTCGGGGAAAACTTCTTGGGGAAGCAAGCCATACTTCTTGACCAAGTTGACGAACATGTCCCACTGACCGCCATCGCTGACGGGGTCATGGAGAATGAAGGCCAACTCGCGGTCATCGTGATTGCGGGCACCCAGCTTGAGAATCGTCTCAAGGGTGAAGTTGCTCTTCTCGATCTTGTCGTAGAGGGAGATATAATTCTGAGAAAGTTCAAATTTGCTGAGGCCGCATTCCTTGGCGATTCTTTCGCGGAGAATGTTGAGGCCGGCAAAAATCCAGCAGCGACCCGACGCCCGCTGATTGGCGACCGGAAGGGTCTTGAGGTCGAGTGAGAACTCGTTGGCGACGCCCGCTAACGACGAGGAATCGAAAATGACGCTTGAGAGCGAATTGCGGCTGAGCGCATGACGAACCACCGTGTTCTTCGGATCGGCTTGATAGCGGCTTTCGATCGCCACCGCCTTCGCTTCGTCGAGCGCGCCTAGGATATGGGACATAACGCTTTTTCTCCTTCTTCCATCGAAAAATTCCTATCCATTTTAGCGTTTTCTCGCCAAGAGACAATCAGAAAACACGTCAAAGAGCGGATGATATGACGCTCTTCTTGGTACTCATGTAGGAAGAAACCTGCGAAAGTTCTTTGAGAGTCGAACCCGCTAAAGCATTGGCAAAAGAGGAATAGGTGGTGCTCTCAAGATAACCATCGCGCACGACCTTTTTGATGGCGGCGGCATAAGTTGAGCGATAGTCGTTAAGTGAGTATTGGAGTGCGGAATTCGAGAGGATCGTGCACCAATAAAGCGGATTGGTGTTGCTCGAATCGTGGGTGGTCGAAGTGTGATAAGGTTTGAGGGTGGATTGGCCCGAAGACATCACGCTGCCGCCAAAGGCCCAATCCCAGTCATAAGGAAGATAGATGGCTTTGCCATCGTTTGGGCGAAAATAAAGAAAGTAGTTATTGTAGTTATTTCTCTGGTCATCGAAGTTGCCCAAGGTATAGGAAATCGCCTCAAAGGTGAGGAATTCTTGGACGTCTAAAACATTTTCAAGGGCGTTTTGCCAGGATTTTCCGTTTTTAACGTTATTGACGACGCTGATGAAATTGGCCATTTTGCCAAAGTCGCTCTTCTCGCCATCATCATTGGTTTTGAGCTGATAGTTGGGATGGTAGAGACTGTAGCAATCCTCGACGCCGATTTTGCCTGAACTTTCCCGGGCGCCACCGCTATCGATTGCCCCGGCAGGGGTTAGATCGGCTTTGATGTAGGAGGAGCCGCTCTTGTACGTCGAGCACTTATAAAGATCGCCGCCGGTTTCGGCGCTCGAAAAATGATGGGTGATGAAATCCTCATCCACCGCTTCGATCGCTTCGAAAGAACTGGTTTTGCTGGCCTTGTCGTCTTTGAAAGTCAAAGAAGCCCATTTCGCTTTTGGTGCCACGATACCCTCTTGTTCAAAGACATGAAAACAATACATTTCTTGCGAATAAGTCGCATAAGATGAGCTATTTGAATCGTTGCGGGGCAAATACTTGAGATCGAGTTTGCTCATGGTGGCGAAGCGACGCGCTTTCCGCGCTTTACGGAGAGCGTTATCGCTCCAACTGTGTTTGAAAGCGCTGAAGGCGCTCTCCTCATAAAGAGCATCATCAAAGGTGCATTTAAAGGAGACCTTGAAATGGCAGACGTCTTTGATCGTGCCATCGCTCGAGCAGATGTCGCTTCGCGAGGTGTTGCCTTTCATCCGCACCCCGACGTCCTCGTAGGTGTAGCTCTTCCCATCAAGGACCGCGATAAAGGTGGCGGGGAAGTAGAGATCGGCATACTTCTGATCGTAGTTATAGCCATAGTTACTAAGGGCATAAAGCGAAGCGTTGGTAAAGCTCAAGGAGACACTGAGGCTTTTCCCACCCGCCCAAAAATCCTCATACGAGGGCGAAGGAACCTCCGAACTGGTTGGAACACCGCTTGTTCCCCCATCCAGCGAAGTTCCTGAAAGGGGATTACTAGACGAAAAAGCCGAATTCGCCGAGCTTGACGCGCCACCGCAGGACGAGAGAAAAGCGAAGGCGCTCAGAAGGAGAATGATTTTCGGGGTGTGTTTCATAGAACCATGGGACAAAAAAGCCCGTCCAAGAATATAAAGGGACGAGCGAAGCTTTTTGTTGGTTAGTTGAGCGAAGAGGCGATCGTTTTCGTCTTCGCGTCCATATAAGCGGACACGCTCGAAAGATCGGAAGTGCCTAAGGAGGAAGGGACATCGGCCACCAATTCTTGGTAATTGGAAAAAGTGAGATAGCCGGCGCTCACGCCATTTTTTACTTCTTGGAGATAGCTCGCGATATAGCCGCTTTGATCATAGGCAAGACCGCTCGAAGCAAAAAAGGTGAGCCAATACAGATTGTTTGCGATTTCTCCCGCGAAGCCAGTCGTCTGGAGCGGCGTCGTTTTGGCCATGACAAGGGGGGCGCTGCCATCGTTGGCGCCCAAACCCCAATCCCAATCGTAGGGAATATAGATTGCCCGGCCATCGCTCGGCCGGAAATAGAGATAGTAGTTATTGGCGTTATTCCGCTGATCATCGAAGTTACCAAAAAGATAAGACATGGCTTCGAATTTGAGGAACTCCGGCACGTCAAGGAGCGTTTCAAGGGACTTTTGCGGAGATTTCCGATAACGGAGGTTCCACAGCGTATTAATGTAATGGCTCATTTTGGAGAAGTCGCTGGCCTCGCCATCGTCATTGGTTTTCAGCTGGTAATTCGGGTGATAGCCATTGTAATTGTCTTCGACGCCGATTCGGCCTTTGGCTAAGCGGGCTCCGCTCGTGAGGGCGCCAGCGGCATCATTCTTCTCGACCGCCCCCTCGCGGGTGAGATCGGCCCCTTTCCAATTCCCCGAACTGTCGGTTCCCCAAACGCACTTATAAAGATCGCCTTTGGCTTCGGCTTTCGAGAAATGACGCTTTAAGAAGACCTTATCGATGTCTTCGATGATTTCGTAGGCAAAGTCTCGGCTGCTCGTTTCCGTTTTAAGCGTCAGATTCCCCCATTGGGCGTGTGGGGCCAAGATGCCGGCAGAACGGAAGGAATCGTAACAATAGACCTCTTGGGAGATCGTCTTGCCCGCATTGCGGGGCAAATATTTCAAATCGATCTTCTCCATCCCAAGGAAATTGCGCTTCTTCCGAGCACTAAGCCCGGTCGGGTCGGCGCTCCAATCATGTTTGAAGGCCTTGAAGTCAGCGAGGTCATAAAGCGCATCATCGAAGGTGGCTTTGAACGACACCTTGAAATGGCAGCTTTGGCTGATTGCCCCATTTTGATTCACGATCTCCCGCCGCGAGGAATTGCCTTTCATCCGGGCCCCCGCTTCCTCATAAACGTAATCTTTTCCGCCAAAGGAAATCGTCAGTTGGCACGGAAAATACAAATCGCCCCACTTCTGATTATCAGTCGCTCCGAAATGGGATAAGGCATAGAGCGAGGCGTTGCTGAAGGAAAGAGAAAGTTTCAACGCCGTTTTGTGATCCCAAAAAGTCGTGAATTCCGCGTCATCGGGCAAAGCAACCTCTCCGGGAGGAACCGAAAAAAGAGAAGAAGAGCCGACACTCATAGAAGAGCTGCTCTCGTGTTCCGAAAGAGCGGATGTCTGGGAAGAAGAGCCAAGGGTGGAGAAAGAACAGGCGCTTAAGCTGAGAAGAGCGCCGAGGGCAAAAAGAGATACGCATTTTTCCATGGTGCTATTATGCCATATTTTTTCTGAATGAACCTCTCTTATAGTCAGAAGGCAAAGAAGAGTCTAAAATACCCGTGACAGAGGTAAAAAAATGGATAAAGATCTTGAGCGGTTCGTCCGTTATTGCGAAATCGACACTCAGAGCGATGATACCAGCGTCACCACCCCGAGCGCGATGAAGGAACTGAATTTAAGCAAACTCCTCATCAAGGAACTCGCCGAAATGGGCGTCAAGGCCGAGATGGATGAGTTCGGCCGCGTCTATGCCAAAGTCGCTGGTGACCCGACTTTGGAGCCGATCGGCCTCAATAGCCACGTCGACACCGCTCTCGAAGTGACGGGAACGAACGTCAAACCCCGCTACATCGAACACTACGATGGCGGTAGCATTCGTTTGAACGATGCCTACGCAATGTCACCTGAGGATTTTCCGCAGTTGAAGAACTACGTTGGCACTGGCCTCATCGTCACCGATGGCAATACTTTATTGGGCGCTGATGACAAAGCTGGCCTCGCCATCATCATGGCCACCGTCGAACACTACATCAAATACCCAGAAGAGAGACACCATCCGATTTGCCTCTTGTTCACGCCTGATGAAGAAATCGGCCGGGGACCTGAGCACTTTGACGCCAAGCGTTTCGGCGCTGCCTATGCCTACACCCTCGATGGCGCCGAACCCGACATCATCGAAGACGAGAACTTCAACGCCGCCCANGCCGACNTCNNGATCGAAGGCGTTTCGATCCACCCGGGCGAGGCGAAGGGCAAATTGGTCAACGCTCTCCACCTGGCCAACGAATTCGATGCGCTTCTCAATCCGCTCGAACGGCCCGAATTGACCGAGAAACGGGAAGGTTTTAACCACTTGATCGCCCTTAATGGCACCGCCGAAAGCTGCAGCTTCCACTACATCATCCGCAACCACGATCGGCAAAAACTCGAGCATCAAAAAGACGAGTTCCACAATGCGGAACGCGTTCTCAGCAAGAAATATCCGAAAGCCAAGATCACGCTGGCCATCAAAGACGATTACCGCAATATGCATGAGGTTTTTGAAAAGGATCCGCGCGCGGTCGAGCATGCGGAGAAAGTCTTCGCTGAACTCGGCATCAAAGCCCGCCACGAGCCGATCCGGGGCGGCACCGATGGCGCCACCTTCAGTTTCCAAGGTTGCCCGACGCCGAACCTCGGCACCGGCAGTTACAATCATCATGGCCGTTTTGAATATCTCTCAGAAAAAGACTTCAAAGAGATGATCATCATCGCCATCGCGATCCTCAAAGCCTAAAAAAAGCGTTCCTCACTCGCGGGGGAACGCTTTTGTTAATCCTATTGGCTGGGGTGACTGGGGTCGGACCAGTGCATCTCGGATTCAGAGTCCGATGCCTTACCACTTGGCTACACCCCAATAGGCACGAATAATTCTACTCACCATTTGACTAAGCGCAAGTCTTTCGTGAAAATGAACGGGGCTGAAAAAAGTCCGGAGGCCTTCTATGAGTTATCTGATTGCCATCTGCGGCGGGAGCGGGAGCGGCAAAACGTTTCTCGCGGAGCATCTCTTAAAAGAACTCGGGCCTGAGGCCTCGCGACTTTCTTACGATTCCTATTATCGCGATCAAAGCGTCCTTCCCTTCGAAGAAAGGGGCAAACTCAACTACGATGATCCCCAGGTGATGGACCAAGATCTTTTCTTGAGCCACCTTGCCTCGATAAGAAATGGCCAAAGCGTCGCCATCCCTCAATATGATTTCGTCACCCACACCCGGAAAAAGGAGACCCGCTCATTCACCCCAACCGCGATCGTCCTGATCGATGGGGTCCTTGTTTCGGCCCTGCCCCATCTCAAAAACCTCTTCGATTTCATCATCTACGTCGATGCCGAAAGCGATATCCGGTTGGCCCGACGGATCATCCGCGACGAAAAAGAACGGGGCCGGAGCGGCTCTTCCGTCATCGCTCAATACCTATCGACTGTGCGGCCGATGCACAAAAAATATGTCGAACCGGCCCGGAATTGCGCAGATTTTGTGTTTGTGAACGATGAAAATAATGGCCTCGACGAAAAGGAGATGGCCCAACTGATTGTTCTTTTGAAACACGCGCAGAAAAAAGAAGATTAAAATAAGAAGGATATGATTATTGATTCCCATGCCCACATTGCCCACTGGCCCACGATCAAGGAGAGCGAGGAGCTGCTCCTTGAGTCCAATGAAAAATACCTGATCGGCTTTACCCTCGTGAGCGACTGCGACTGCGCCGAATACCCTTCTCTCACCAAATATGGAATCCACCAAGTCAGCCAACTCCAGGGTTTGCGGACGGTTTTGAAGTTCGTCGAGAAAGACCCGAAGAGTTTCGGGGCGATGCTTTGGATCAACCCCCACCACGAGACGGTGACGCCTCAGCTTGAGAAATGCTTGGCCGAAAACCGCCATTTGATCTATGGCTTGAAGTTCCATCCCTATGAGAGCCACCTCCGGATCACCAGCAAAAACCTCAAACCCTATTTCGAATTGGCCCGCAAATACGATCTGCCGATCCAAGTCCATACCGCCCAAGACAAATACTCGGATGTCTATTACCTTGGCTTGGTGGCCAACGAATACCCCGATCTCAAATTCATCGCCGCCCATATGCAACTCGTCAGCGACAACCATTCGGCCCTCGAAGTCCTCAAGAATCACTCAAACGTCTATGGCGACACCGCCTGGGTCGACATCAAGATCGCCAAAAAAGTCTTGACCGAAATCGGCGAAGACCGCATTCTCTTTGGCTCCGACAACCCAATCGATGGGCTCGACACCTTGGGGAACCCGATCTATGAAGCCTATCTGCGGAACAAGGCCAAACTGCCAGGCCGCCTTTACCACAATTTGATGTACCGCAACGCCCAAAGACTCTTCAAAATCCCATTGAACTGAAACGAAAAGAGGCGAGCCAATCGGTCCGCCTCTTCATTTTCGTTTCTTTTTTCTTTTCTCTTTGTGCGAGAGAGAAAGGGGTTTCTGGTCGTGGACCCCCACTTCGATGGCCTCAGGCTTCCTTTGCGAAGAAAGACTCGGATTCTCTTGGGCCGGGGTCGCGTCTTTTTTCACTGGCGAGGGCTCGGCTTGCTTTGTTTCCTTAAGCGAATAGACCGGCGTCGTGTATTTTTCGGGGTTCTCCCGAATCCACGCGTTGTGCCACAAAGCGTAAATCGTCATGATGCCTTCGATCGCAGCGATGGCGATGCCCCAGCTTTTGATGAAAACGCTGAGCGGTTTATCGGCCCCGCCCGCTAAACCAACCGAGGAGGCGACGATCATCGTGATGCCCGCTCCTAAGCCAAACGCTCGGAGGGCCACCCGAATCCCGTTGACCGCTTTGATGCGAGCCATGCTCACCCGCTCACCGCTTTCGACAAAATAGAGGGCGCTCAAAATCGCGATGAGAAAAAGGTTGATCACGGCGAAAGCGATGCCAACGTAACTCGCAACCAAAGAAGGGGCCCGGCTGGCGGCTTCTTGGCCGTCGACGATGAGGCAGATGATAAAAAGGAGAAGATTGACCACGGTTAAGACAATGAGGAAAATATAGGAATAAAGATAAAGGCGTTTCTTGATCTCCGAAGAAAGGATGTCTTTGGCCATCGCGTGTTTGTGTTCATCNTCCATNCCATTAATATACACCAATTCCCCCGAGGAAGAAGACACGAAAAAGGTAACAGGAGAAACCCTTCGGNGACCCTCAAGGCTTTTTGTCCATCATTTTGATTGAAATTTCCATTTTCGCTCTTAAGATTGCACGGAAAGGGGGATTCCTTTTATGAAAAGAGTCCTGATCACCGGTTTCGGAGCCTTCCTCTCCCATGGAGTCAACCCGGCGGAGCAAGTCGCCTTAAGCCTCAAAAAAGAACATTATGACATCGCCATCCTTCCGGTTTCTTATCAAAAGGCCAAGCAAGCCTTTTTTGCGATTCCGAATCTTCGTTCCTACGATCTGATTCTTTCGCTGGGCCTCGCCTCCTCGCGCNGANTCATTTCGCTCGAACGCACCGCCTATAACGAAATGAACGCGCTTCACCTCGATAATGACGGGGTCCGAAAACTCGGCGAGGTTATCGTGCCAGGCCAGCCTGCCTCGCTCACGACGAGCCTCAACGTCCCCGCCCTCCACGAAGCGCTGGAAAAGGCGGGCATTCCCTCAGAGATCTCTTCCGATCCAGGCCGCTACATCTGCAACGAAGTCTATTATCTCGATCTCGTGAGTGGCATTCCCGCTCTCTTCGTCCATTTCCCTTCCTTGGAAAAGTCGAGCCTCGAAAAAGACCTCGCCGCGACCAAAGTCATTTTAAAAGCTGAGCGCCTTAAAATAATTTAGCCAAAGACGCAATCTTCTGAATCTCTTCCGCATCGATTTTATCGTAGCGGACCACTTTCGTTGTCTTGGGGCCCAACTCGAAAACCCCCTCAAAATACGATTGGATTTGCTCTGTGAGCGTCTTTTCATCGCCCTGATAGACCAAATAGATTTTATGAAGATCGTTCGCCGGGGCGTTCTCGGCCGAGAAACAGCGGGTTTTGCTAAGCGCGCTTTTAAGGGCGCTCGAAAAAAGGCCCTCGGCAAAGATGACCAGGTCGTGGCTTCGCAAAAGATCAGGGGCTAAGAGGTTGAAATCATCGAGGATAGCGCAAGGCACTTCTTTGATGAAGCAGCCTTGGCAGTCCGCGCAGGCTTTGATTTTCATCCTTCGCGTGTCATGGCGGAAAATTTCGTGCTGGCTCGCCACCGCCTCATCGATGAAGGCTTCTAGCGCGGTTTCAAGCGGATCGCCAAAACTCTCGTAATCGGCCCAGACGCTCAGACCTTTGAGATTAAGCGGCGTCATAATTGTCCTTATAGGAATCNCTGCCNGAATCAGCTGAGCTTTCAGGGTCGCTCTCTTTCTCGTGGAGCATGTCGATGTCTTCGCCAGTCCGATTGCTCTTTTGTTCCGCGTGATTGGCTGGGGTTTTGTCAGGAATATTGTTCATACGGCAAGCATCATACTCCTATTGCTGAACCCAAATAAAGAGGTAGCCGAGGGCGAGGGCGCTCACGATGAGGATCCCCATAATCAAAAAGGAGTCCTTCAGATTCTTTTTGCCCTTGAAAAGGTAGATCGGGCCGAGACCAGCGTTGACGGCGAGGCCCGCGACGAGGGCGCCGAAGGGAATGAGCTTTTGCAGATAAAGATCGGAGATCAAGACCGAAGAGGCACAGTTGGGGATGAGACCGATCAAGACCGCATAAAGCGGCGAGAGGTAGTAATTGCTGCTCAAGAAAGCCGCGATCTGATTTTGGCCAACCCAAAGGATGACGAGCCCAAAGACAAAGGCGACCACATAGGCATAGGCGAAGATCTTAAGCGAATGAACAAGCGGGTGGATCAAATGCTCGTGCCAAGGCCCTTCCCCTTCGATCTCGTGGCCGCAACAGCCGATATGGGCCGCGCTTTCGCCATGGCACTCTTCCAGATGCTCTTTGACTTCTTCGTCTTTCTTCCGCCCAAAGAAATCGACAAGAAAGCCCACGAGAGCACCGCCGAGGATTTTGATGGCCAATAAGGGGAAGACCATATACCAAGCACCGGTAAAGGAACCAAAGAAAATCGGCAAGGCCTCATCGGAGCAGGCCAGGAAAATTGCGATGAGAGTCCCGCGGGTCAAATGCTCTTTTTCATAGAGATCGGCCCCAACGACGGAGATCCCGCATTGGGGGATGGCGCCTGCTAAAGAACCGAAAAGCGGGCCGTAGCGTTTCTTCTTCTCGAGAAGCGAGGCGATTTTGCCTTCGAAGAAAGACAGCAAAAAATTGATGGCAAAGGCCATCAGGAGGATCAGCGCGGAATCTTTTAGGGTATCTAAGGCGAGTTCGCCTACATCGTTCCAAGCCATGGGTATACAATACCACGCTTGTCAAGTTTATCGTATTCCATGACTTTGCTCCCCTCAGTTTGTATAATCGTCAAAGGCAGGTAAATTATGAGCGAAGAAAATTGCAATCATGAATGTGAAGGCTGCGACGAAGAACATTGCCCGAGCCGCGGCAAAATCGAAAAACTAAAGCCCCACGCCCAAAGTTCTTTCAAGAAGACGATCGCCATCATTTCGGGCAAAGGCGGCGTCGGCAAGAGCATGGTCACCTCGTTATTGGGGACATCCTTGGCGGCGAAAGGCCACAAGGTCGCGATCCTCGATGCCGATGTGACGGGCCCTTCGATCCCCCAGGCTTTTGGTCTTACGAATTATCAGGCGGTCGGCGATGAAGATGGCATCTTCCCAGGCAAAAGCGAGAAGGGCATCGCCATCATGTCCGCCAACCTCCTCGTCGATACCCCCGCCACGCCAATCGTTTGGCGCGGGCCGATGATTTCGTCCTTGGTCCAACAGATGTACAGCAACGTCATCTATGGCGAGATGGAATTCCTTTTGATCGATATGCCGCCGGGAACCGGCGACGTTCCGCTCACCGTCTTCCAGCAAATCCCCATCGATGGCGTCATCGTGGTCTCTTCGCCCCAAGAGCTCGTCAGCATGGTCGTCGAAAAGTCGGTTAACATGGCAAAGATGATGAAAGTCAATCTCTTAGGCCTCGTCGAGAACATGGCTTATGCCACCTGCCCGCATTGCGGCGAAAAGATCGATGTCTTTGGCACTGGCGATCTGAGCGCGGTGGCCAAACGCTACGACATTCCGCTCCTCGATGAGCTCCCAATCGATCCTGCTTTGGCGAAACTGGTCGATGAGGGCAAAGTCGAATCCTACCAAGGTGACGCACTCAAGAAGAGCGTCGCCCTCCTCGAAAAACTCTGAGTGAAAAAAGCTTCGATCCTTCTGAATCGAAGCTTTTTCTTGTCTCCTTCAGGAATGAAGTTGATCGCCAAGGAGGGTTCGCATCACCGATTTGCGGGTGACGATGCCAATGAAGACCCCATTGTCATCGATGACAGGCACGAAGTTCTGGTCGACGATCTTATCGTAGAGCTCTTTAATCTGGCAATTGACCCCGACCGCTTTGATCGTGCGCGAAGCCGGTACTTCGGCGAGGGGCAGTTTCTCCAAATCAGAAAAAGAAAGCTGGTGCTGGGTCAAATAATAGAGGAAGTCGCCTTCCATGAGCGAGCGCTCGTATTTGCCGCTTTTCCGATCGATGATAGGAATCATCGAATAACGATGGGCTTCGAGTTTCTCCAAGGCTTGACGAACCGTGAAGTCAGCGAAAAGAAAATCCACTTGGTTCTTGGGCAGGAGAAGGAACAAGATATTCATGCTTTTTATTTTAATCGCAAATCGCCGAAGAGCAACAGGAAAGACAAAGAGCAATCATTTTCACGCCTCGCACATAATTTCTTTATTTTTCGCTTGGATTCGGCTAAAATACAGCCATTCATAAAGCGGATTAATTGACGGAAGGATTTCATTATGGCCAGAAGGAATTTAAGAAACATTGACCAAAGAATCATCAATCGCACCATCGAAGAAGGCGCCATAAAAGGAATCGACGACATTTCGACGAAGAAGATCGCCTCGCTCCTCCGCATCACCGAGCCGACAATCTACGTTCATTTTGGAACGAAAGACAATCTCTTGAAGGAAGCCTACAGAAGCGCGGCCGCCACCCTTTATGACATCGTGGGTTTATCGGCCGACGATGACCTCGACGTCATCGCGCCCTATAACTTGACAATTGTCGCAAAGCAAGCCCAGGCCCATCGGAACGAAGTCATTTACGTTTTCAACTACCGTCACATGCCGGGTTTCATCGAGTTTACCGAGGCAAAGACCCCGCAGGGCGAAGCGATCTTCGAAGCGCTCCGTTCGACTTGGTACCACGGCAGCAATCTTGAGAATCCGGCCCCTTTCTGCCCTTATATTGACCGACAGCTCTATCTTTACGTCCTCGAGATGATTTCCGGCTTCGTCTATTCAATTGCCAAAAACGAATTGCCGGCTGATGAGACGACCGCGAAATTCTTTAGCGCCCTTCTTCTCTCCTCGCTCCGCTATGGCAAGGAGCTCTTCAAATCGATGCTGACCGACGAGAACAGAGAAGATCTCAAAAAGAAAGCCAGCAATTGCGGGCTTCTGCTTGACGAGAAGAAAAGCTAAGCCGCCACGTAGAAATAGCCGCTGGCCTCAATGAAGGCCAAAACCAGCACCCAGATGACCTCGCCTGGGATATAGACGAGTGTCGCTAAGACCGAGGCATCGCTGGCCAAGGCCTTTTCTTTGTCGGCTTCGAGGCAATAGGCCACCGCGACCGTCGCGGTCGGGACCGCCCACATCAAGAGAGTGCTCTGAACCGTCGCCAAAGAGATCAATTGGGGATAATTGCAGGCTTTTGCGATCGCTTCGAGAGCATAAAGAAAACCCAAGACGAGGGCCGGACCAACGAAAATCCGCAGGAAGGCGTAATACCAAGCCAAGCGGTTTCTCGCCGCTTCCTTGATGCTTTTCTCACCCAAAGTGAGACCNATGGCCAAATAGATAAGCGGGGTCGTTAAGCCAGCCACCACTTTGAGGACGACCGTCAGCCAAGGCAACGAGACATCAATCCGCCAGAAAGGAACGTAGACTGGCGTCGACCCTTCGATGGGGTGGAGCCAGTCTTTCCGCAGAGTCCACCACTGTTGGCTCGCGGAGCCGGGGATGGCTTGAAGCGCCCAAAGCAAGAGGCCAAGGAAAGTGGCAATCAAAATCGGGTTGAGCAGAATCTTCTTGAGCGTGACACGCCAGGAGGCTGCCCCCGGAGCGATCTTATCGCCCACGATTTCGACATAGACATACGAATAAAGAAAAACCCGGAAAGCGACGTTGATCATGTTTGAATCGTTGTAGGCCAATTCGCCATAGACCACGCTCAAAAGAGGCTGGGCGAAGAAGGTGCCGGAGCCAAAGGCGAAAAGGAGGGCGAGGATCTTCCGCCTCGTCGGGTCTTTGACGAAAGCGAAGACGCCATAGCCAAGCAAAATAAAGAGCGGGTAAAGGACGAAGCCCAAGACCAAGTTGACGAGGAGATCGAGGAGCGAAAAGGTCGAGAAATCGACCAAAAACGAAGTGAAGGCCAGGCAAGGCAAAGAAACTGAGAGAACCAGTTTGATGAAGATCCCATCGGCGTGGGGCGGGAAGAAATGCTTGCGGGCCAAAAAATAACCGAGGAACACCACGGCCAAACAGGTGAGAACGGCGCCCCAAAGCGAAGTCGAGGAAAGGACGCCTTTCAGGCTTTCCCCAAGCGATGCGGATGCAAAGACGGTTCCCATAATGTCGAAGTTGGCTTATCCAAAAAGAAAAGAGCCGAGGCTTTCAACGCATTTCATTATAGCAAAACCCTTGGCGCTTTTCGCTCTCAAATGGCTTTGATCCGCTCAGCTAAAGGCAGGGGGCCCTTCGTTTCGGGGATCGTTTCTTCGATCGGCGCGCTCTCAAGATAGGAGGTGCCATATTTTGAGAAAGGAATCCGATAGATCCGATACCGACTCGTGAGATGGGCGAGCCAAAGCGGGATGCTTTCGCCCACCTTGATTTCGAGGATGCCTGCCTTTTCGCCCAAGAGGAGATCNCCGCCGAGCGTATTGAGGGCGAAGTTGCTCCGCCGATAGCGGATATCNCTATCNATGGTGACCCGGCAGAAAGCATCGAAGGGTCGATTGACGAAGGCCATCCGATCGTATTGGATCACGCTTTTGGGGGTGAGGGTCCCCTGACGGAGGATGAAATCCTCTACGCTGTCGAGAAAGCGGTCGTGGCGATATTGGCCATTCCGTTTCGGCATGATTTGACGGAAGACGAAGTTTTCGTATTCTTGCTCGCTAACGATGATCCGGCGTTTGAAGATATCGCTGGCGTATTTGTTCTTGAATTCGATGAAATAAACCGGAAGGGCCCCGCCATAGCTGCGCAGGCGGAGTTTTTCTTTATAAAGGGGATGGGACAATGAGCGATGAACCACATTGTTGTCGGCATCGTCGAAATAGATCGTGTTGACTTGGTAATGGCCCTGATTGGTCGCGTAAGGATCGGCATCGAGATGCTCCGCTAAAGCCGCGACAAAAGGTTCGACGATATCCAAAGGAAAAGGATATTTATTCTCCGTTCGGCAAAAGTTGACGATCGGGATGGCCATCCTTATTGCCTTTCTCGGTCAGAAACCACCACTTCCAGATTGCCGTTTTTCTCGCGGATCGCATCGATGAGGCCTTTGATCGTCTCACCTTTTTTAAGCGAAACATCGTAGCGGATTTCGTAGAGCTGGCCATATTCGACGTCCGGACTTGTTCGAGGTTGTAGGTCTGGCAATGGACGGCGAAAATCGCAGCGAAAACCTCGCTTTGATTGAGGTCCTCTGGCACTCGAATCCGGACCGAAAGGATCCCACCCATGGTTTCGCCGAACTTGAAAAGATGCAAGACGAGAAGCAAAAGAACGACGGCGAGGCAGCTGAGAGCGCCATAGAGGGCGTAGCCCAAGCCGAAGACGATGCCGA
>JGI20225J20221_1001078_pt1 | contig 32874 bp, 32 predicted proteins | sample BioMet4_FD_20221 | JGI IMG/M metagenome (IMG submission 20221)
GCGATCAACGCGTCCTGTCTGGCACTTTTAAAGTCCACACCAAAGACTACTAGTGTTCTACACTAATAACCACGATGTCACTCTCACTTTCCAGTTGTTCCTCCTTTGCGCATTGACTATAACTACCTTTTATATTGTTATAGAAATGGTAGCTTACGTTTTGTTTAGCAGCAAAGTATGCATCCAATACTTTGTGCATGTTAAGGACAATTACCCTTGCATGATTTTAACTACACTTCGATTGTTCAAGGTTGGTCTACGAACCTGCTTCATCAGAGATTAGCCAATACGATTTCATTTTCGCATTTCTAAACTGGCCACCGATGTAGAAGACAACCTACCTTTTCCTGACCGTTTACATGGGTCATCGATAGAAGACGACGAAGTCCGAAATGTTCCATTTCACAGACCACACTTATAGTAGAAGTTTCTCACCACGCGGCGGTCCAAGACCATGTGTGTTAGTGCCAAGCACCACCATACAGAGAATGAGTTCCCAAGATGTGGAGGATATATATCATCTGCCCAAAAACTCCTATTCATTACGAGAACTTTTTGTAGCTATTAGGGTTGACTATAACTCTCTCATAACTGCAAAACTTTCTACGTCCAGAAGATGACGGTAAATACCGACGATTCTCCAGAGATGTACCATAGGTAAGCAATAATGTTGTTTAGTCCATTCTTTTCCGTTTCTGTGCGTTCAAAGTGAGAGTTTTATGGAATAATAAGAGCGGAGAGAGCGCCGTGGGGCGAGACAGGATATCTTTGACCTTGTACTTACTTGTTGATCTTGGGAGCTGCTTGTGAAAAGACGTTTCGATGAGTGCAGAGAGGTGACTGTTAGGCGCTGGGAGAGACGGTGTCGCCCCCATGTTATAGGAAGAGTGTGAGCCTTCGTGTACAGTAAGACTCATTTCGATTTGGATCGTCATGCTCCGGACTTGAAGGGGCATATAGTCCACGTATGCCTGCCAATAACCGAGACTATTTAATACGGTTAAGGAAATTTACCACAAACTGGACCGTCCAGGGGGTACTGTCACAAACGCGCCATCACCTTACTTTGTTGTTAGGTATTGGTAGTTGGGTGGATTGGTTTGACCAAGAGAACTATGTCGTGGAGTTTCTAAGTACAACTCAATATTTGTAAAACTAGTTCTGCCAGGGAAAATCGTTTGGTATTTACTATTTCCTTCTGTGAGAAAGTCTCGATTCCTAATTAAGGCTTGATTACTTTTACCCATTCCTGGAACTACATGGTTATGTTACAAATTGGGTCCCTGCATTCCATGAATACCACCACCCACCTAATAAAGTCCCATTATTTTTTACACCAACATTGTTTTGGATAGGTTACCCACCATTTACAAAATGCCTTTTACCCTTAAATTAGTTAACATGAGTTGTCTGTATTGACTCTGAATCAGTTCACACCTAAGGTTCAAAGCTATGAACGGTTAGGAAACCAAGAGTCCTTTAGAACGCAGTTGTTCCATTCTTCGTGAGAGCCGAACAAATGACAATTACCCACCTGGAACTTAAAACTTAAAGGACTTTTGTGAAGGTGTCCCGCCATGGTCGTCCATCGATATGTAACCAGATTAAAGTTGTCAGGGGTTGTAGTTCAAAGACTACTTTTAAGTTGTCGAATGAACCCTGACTAGGACAGGTTAATGACGGCATAGTTGGGCCTTTATAGCCATTGAGGTCTTTTCGATTGGAAACCGTCTAATGGATTTATGTAATTTTTGATGTTGTGTCTGTAAACGTTTCAAGTATTTCATTACACGAACCGGATCCGAGTACGTCACAATGTATAAGTCTCCAGTTCTTTTCATTTACTATAATGGAATTTTGTTAAAGGATAGGAATTAGTACCCCTATCCCTGCTAATATACGACACCGGTTTACATTTCCCTGTTCAGAGAAGACCAAGTAAGTGTGTCGCCATACCAAAGTTCACAAACCGGGCCAGACATTGATATGCACTACCTACCTCGGCCAATGGATGCATAATTGACGGTAAAGTAATGCCACGCGCTACCGAGGAAGTTTTATACGAGCACCAGTAGAGAGAGGTGTTGTTTTGCCTCCCCCTATGAAAGGAAGTCATATCGACGACGTACCGCATAATGGCTCCTTTTAAGAAGTTTTTTCAATGAAACGATTATAGAAAGATTATTTGAACCTTTGAAGCACAACCAATACACTTTTGACTTAATTACTATAAAGTTCTATATGGATATAGCATGATTACACCCGTAACAGCTAAATGGGTTAACTTGTTTATCATAGTGAATTAGGAAGTATAGCAATAATTTCACTTTGAAACCTTTAAATTATTCGAACAAAGGGTTTAGCCCGTTTGGTAATGCGAGGAAAGAATAAAGAGATTGTATACAGAGGAACTGAGTACAGGAAGATGAAGGTCTATCCAGCAGCAGCGTTTGACCTGACATTTACGGGGAGGTATTATTGGAGGTGTCATGTGTTGAGAACAGACGTGGAGCTTCGCATGAGAATATGGTTCGGCATGACCAATGTAATCTTGAGGTTATGGTAGTCTGGTGGACAGCGCAGTTGATGTACGGCATTGTGCTCCACGCCGTCAAGGTGAGGAATGTATGGCCCGTTGGTTATGAGGCTTTGCGCCGTTCCATGAATCTACCTCGTGTCTAGAGTTAGAACAGAAAGTTGTTTTAAAGGAAAAGGTTTCCAACACAGAAACCTCTTACGGCAGTGTATGGATTCTGGTGAAGTCACACCCCACCATTTGGCGGTTCACCAAGTCATTAGAATAATACCCACCCCACCCCAGGTGTCAATCCCGTTAAGAAGAAACACTATACAAATACCTTATATTTATCTTCAGCGCAATTGGCATGCTTATAAACAAGGCTATAAATAAGCATAACTTTAGTTTCAAATTACTCATTTGCTTAAGTTTAATAGTTTTTAGATTTACTTTCACAAAAGTAGCATATCGCACTATTTTACTGAATACAAAATTATACGTAAGCATATACATCCGTCCAAAAAGCAATATATAACCTCTATATATACGATAAAACCACCATAAATTAAACAGCCCCTACCTGCTATTATTGCCACGCTATTTCCATGGTTAAGTACGATGAAACCGTTAGAAGTTTGAGAAATGAATTTGATATTTTTGTCTTTAGACATCTTTATTTCACGATAAAAAATCCGTTTCTTATTGTTTTTAGTACACATTTTAACATTATACCATCAAAAAACTTACAAAAGTCATCTACCATAAAGAAAATTTCTGTATTTTTGTACTCGGTCTGCATAGCGACTAAAGTTTGTAATTCCTTTTTTACCACTAAAAACTTACAGCTTTTCCACTAGACACTTACCATTAATGAACACACGTTTATATAACATTAATTTTAAAATACATGAATATTAAATTAAAACAAGCACAAAGAGTCATTGAACTCTTAAACGATGGAAAAACAGAAACGTTTACTTCTCACAAATTTATCGGTACATATATTAAATGGTATGAGTCAGAATATCTAGACCTACTCGTGGATGAAAAGAATAATCCGAAGAATACAGAAGGAATTTTCACACCTGTTCATCGTAAAATAGGGCAATTTCTAAGTAATAACCAAAAGAAATTATGTATTAGTTATATTCGCGATATACCAGATATGAATATCCACCATTTAGAAACACCTTGTGCTGAATGGCATTTTGAATCTTCTAAATAACTAACAGCAAGAATACTTTCCCTTTTGTTTTCTATAAAGATTCCATGGATGATTTTTGGAAACAAAGGGAATTGTTTAACCAAACAACTATATTGTTGTTTTGATATAACTAAACAACCGCTCAAAATGTTAAAATCAAGAATATTTGATAAATATAACGCCATAAATTTGGTTATAACCAAATTTATGGCTTATTTTGCTACTGAAAACAAGAATGATGAAATATGATATTGTTGAGGTCTTAGAACTCTCTGGGGCAAAAGCTCATATATATTCTATCAGACTTGAAGGTGAACCAAAAACTCTTTTGGATGTTTTCTTTGATGAAAATAGAAATGAATATAAAGACGAGCTAAATAAAATCGCAATTAAATTATCTTTGATGGGACATAAAACCGGAAGTCAGGATTTTTACTTTAAAGAAGGTGAGGGAAATCTTGGTGATGGGGTATGTGCTATACGCATGGGAAGACTTCGATTATATTGTATTAGATATAGCAATACGACTCTGATTATTGGTTCTGGTGGATACAAACCTGCTACAGCTAGAACTTATCAAGAAGTACCTAAGCTTAATGGTATAATGGAGCAATTAAAAAGCATTGCTGCAGAAATAAACCAGAAGTTGAAAGATAAGGACTGGAAAATAGATGAAGATGGTATTTTAACTATTGAAAATTATGAAAACGAAGAATATTGAACAAGTACGACCACAAGGGTTCCTTGCTGAACTTTTGTCAGACATTGACGAGAAGGAAATGAAGCGTACTGAAAATAGAATGCTATTGGCAATAAAAATAGCAGAGGCTCTTAAACAAAAACATATTTCACAGAAAGAATTTGCAAATATGATGGGTAAAAGTACTACTGTTATTTCTGAATGGCTTTCTGGTGACAGAAATTTCACCATTGATACTTTGACCGACATAAGTGTTGCGCTTGGTGTTAGCTTAATAGATACAGATATGACTTGTATGTATGTCATTCCAAACACTTACCAAATAGAGAGTACGATAAAAGCAACCGCTATTAAGTCAAGAGGTGAATTGTCTGTTTATTCTACAAAAGAAAAGACAATTTCTATCAAAACAGAAAAGAATAAACCTTTAGCTATTTAAAAAAGATGAAACTGGAATATGCATTACTTAATATAGATGAGAAAGAGTATTGGTTTAATTATGATATAAATTATACGAAAGTTGACTTAACAAACTTGAAGTATAAATTCGCTACCAATATTCAAATTAATCAAGAAAAGGAAGAAATAGTTTTATCCATCACGGTTTATATATCTTCACCTAATGATGATGTTGACTATATGAGAAATGGGGCTAGAGCTGTGTTTAGAGTTAAACCCTTTAATGAAATTGTTCAAACTGTTGATAATGATAAATTCAATGTCAATGTTCCCAATCTTATAGAGACATTTGTAAGTGCAACTTTGGGTGCCATACGTGGTTTGATGGTAAAAAACTTAAAAGGCACTCCGCTTAATAGCCTTATTCTGCCACTAATACCAATGGAGGAAATAAAGAAAATGGTGAAAATAACAAATAAATAGTCAAAGAATATGGAAAACGAAAGAGATAAAATAAATAATTGGCTTGAAAAAGCTGCAATTATAATCATAACCTCATGTATTATTTGTCTTTTGAGTTTATTAATATTGCATATTTGTAGCTTGTTATTTAACAGACATGTTGTTAATACCGTTAATATCGTTGCTAGTGATAGCTTGCAAAAAGATTGTAAAACATATTATGTTAATGAAAGATCTACGGATTCTATATGCAATATATTAACACAACATGAGAGAGAGTTGTCAGATAAATATCAATATGTTATTGAACAAAAAGATGATAGGGAGAATGCATATACTATCGGAGGTGTCTTTGTTGGTGTAACTATATCAATTTTTAGTTTCTTCGGCTATAAATCACTAAAATCAATAGAAGATAAAGTTGAGATCGATTCTCGACGTGAAGCAAAAACAACTGCAGAATTATACCTAGACAACAACGCACAGGAAATGGTTGGAAAAAAAGCAGAGTCTCTCTTTAACTCGAAAGCTTCAGAAGTTATGAAAGCAGATATTATTGAGACATTGAATAAATATATAGATATAAGAGCATCTAACATAAAAGAAGAAATAAGTAAAGATAATAAAGAAGTTTTGATTGATGATGTTAAAAACAAACTTTTGGCTGAAGGATATATTACAGGAGAAATGACTAATACATCCTCTGATAAAAAAGAAGATATGACGAATATTGAACAGAAAAATAATGAAGAAGAATTGAACGAATTAAAGAAAGGAGGCTTAGAATGAAAATACATATTTTAGATATAGACTATTCATCTCAGAAGATTATAGCTCAAGCTTGTATAAAATTTACTGATTTACAAAAAAAAGCTATTTTTACTTATAGGAAAGATCCGAATGTTGATATATATGTGGGTGAAGAAAATAGTCTTTATCAAAGAGAACTTAATCCGACTAGGGTCAAATCTATTGTTGGATATTTGCGCGCAGCTATATTACAAAACAAAAACAACATGTTATCTGTCGTGTTTCCTACGGCAATGTTGCTGGCATGTGATTATGATACAAAAAATTTCATAAAAGACAGACCAAATGATGATGAGGGAATACAAGCTAGACAACATGATGATATTGAAATCGATCCCCCAAACGATTTTTTTATAGTTGATGGTCAACATAGACTTGGAAGCATGAAAAAGCTTTATGAATATGTTCATATTTTAACACCAACATCTGATGATCTAAAAATTAAGTCATATCTTGACTCGTTCGAATTTAACTGTACTATATTAATTAATTTCGATGTTTGGGAACAAGCACAAGTGTTTGCTGATGTCAATTTCAATCAGAAATCTGTAAATAAGTCTTTTTATTTTGAGATATATGGCATGCAATATCCAGAAAACGATACAGATAAATATAATGGATATATTTATCTTGCTCATAGACTCGTTGAAGTTATGAACACAAATGATAAATCTCCGTTGAAAGGGAAAATAAAAATGTTAGGTACAGGTGTTGGCTTAATTTCGCAATCTTGTTTGGGGGAGGCTTTGATGGAACATATGTCTAGTCCATTGGGAATATGGTCATATCCGAAAATAACAGGAAATAATCGTCATATGACGATTGAATTGATAAGCTACTATTATGCAGTTGAACATGTTTTTAAAGATTATTGGCCTATAGAGATGAAACATCGTTCTATTATTTGTAAGACGACAGGAGTATATGCTTTCATAAAGTTGATGGGATACATTCATGCATATAAGTTATCTGATAAAGTCAAACAAGACCTAAAAAATATGAGTTCTGTAGAAATATGTAAGGCTTACGTTGATGAAATTAAACCGATGTTGGAGCTTTTGGCTCAACAAAAAGAACGTTTGTTTGCCATGAAGGATAGCAAAGATCCTGACCGTAAAGATTATGCGCAATTTAGTGGTACTGGTGGTAAAGGATTGGCAACAAGGTTATATCAGGAAATGGTATCTATAATTGAAAATTATTAAAAAGATCATAACCATTATATGGTTCATTTCTGTATAAGTTTTTTTGGAAACTATTATTTTAGCTAGCAAGAATAAGCAGAGCACGGTGAAGATAGCTTCACTTAGAGAAATGCTATGTATGATATAATTCCAATATTACTAACGTTAATTAAATAATGGGATTTAAACTCGAAAACATAATTACGATAAATGGTGTTGCTACATCACACAGCGCAGGAACAAAGCACGGCATTAAGGCGGTTACTGACTGTAAAATGATAACGGTAGGATGCGACATTTAGGGCGGGCATCATTGCCGATATTTCGAAGAACAAATAGATAATCATGAAAATAGCCATTCATCAATAATGAATGGCTATTTCTTTAGCTATAAATATAGGCTAGTTGACGAATACCACTATCGAATTTCGATAATGGCATCGTCGGTTAAACTGCGAGTGAGTTTCCATGTCATTGCATCTCGCTTGGCATCCTCACGGAACTTAAGGTGTACACCATGAATGTTGGAATGTTTGAAGTCGGCAGGATTCACCACAGAGTCACTAGTTACTCCTACATGAAAGCTACCGAGACCATCTATCGTTACTTCCTCACCATTAAGAAGGTGGTCACGAATTACATCCATCAACTCTGTGAGGACCAAAGTCACGTCGCTACATTTGGCAGAGCAGTTCCTTTGAATCTCCTCGGCGATTTCATTCATGCCGACTTTCCCTGTCTTTCTTGTTCTTGCGAAGTATTTTTCTTCTGTTCTGGATTTCTCCAATGTGCATTGTATTGCCATAAAAATATTTTTTATTTTGTTTTTAAAGGTCGTTTCCTACATGTTTTTACCAAACGCATTGTTATACAACACGTTAGCTAGTGTATATGAATCCGTTGTTATACACTAAACGGAGTGATTAGGGCCTAATCACTCGATTGTTCTACATGCTTTTCAGAGTGATTAGGGTCTAATCACTCAAAGGCGCAACGAAAAAGGTGATTTTATTCTCGCTGCGCTTCTTGATTANACAGTAACTATAACNTTNTATTTCATNCCTACAGCTAGTCTTTTTGATTCAAATCCACGGTTAGTCAACAATCGTCCAAGACTTATTAGTGCCTTNCGGTCNTAGGTTATCAACTTATAGTATTTCCTGATAATATCAACCATTTCTGGCAATGTCAATTCTTGCGGTGTTTCGTATGACTTTGGTACACGGAACAGACTGTCGATTATTGGTTCGATATCTGATATTTCGATAAACTGTTTGTTATCCAACATAATCTTCATGGTTTCCTCGTCGTTGAAGAAATATCTTTCACCAGCAGCTATCTCAGCAACAAGTTGAGCATAAAGCTGTTCGTATTCCACCTCACTTGTGAAGTCTATGTTACCATCTATCTCAACACACAGATAACGACGACTACCAGTTAGGTCCTTTAGCGGTTTCACAGTATTTGTCGTTGCTACAAAACTNGCATAGCGTCGGCGNTTNGAGAAACTAGCCTGATAAGGCATTCTCATTCTTACCGTAGGAGTAGAAATAAGGTATTTCAACAGTGGTTGNTTACCNGAACTGACAGAATCAAANTCNTCNATNTTGATCAATGCAGTATTGGTCAATCCCATAAACATTGACGTATCGTTTTTAAAGCTGATACGGTCGTTGTAGAATTCCTGAAGTTCGGGAGGCAGAATGATAGCGCAGAATGAACTTTTTCCACANCCCTGTTTNCCAATGAATAGCGGAACGATGGCGTTTGCCTGTTTCTGGGTACGCCCCATCCAATGCGCCACCATTGAGAGCATCCATACATGGAAGTTGTGTACAAAGTCGACATTGCCCGTCGGCACTCTTCTTGCGAACTCACTCACACGGTCTTTNCCATCCCATTTCGGGAGGTTATCAAGATAGTCGTTTATCGGATCATAAGCAGGGATAAGCGTNGAATCAAGNTAACGGTCCAAGTCTTTNTCCCATGATTCNAGTCCCATTTTCAATGCTTTCANTGTCATGGTGTACCGATCCTCTTTTTCCATTGGTCGGAAAGAATAGTCGTANCCGTTTTTATANCTGAATTCGTTTTTCCCNGAAATAACATTCTTNCNGAATTCATAGAATGTATTCATAAACGCTTCCTGCTTAAATGCCATGAGCTGTACATTGGAAAGATGTTTTTCAGGGTAGTACTTTTCCATTTCCTTATGGTATGCTTCCANAAANATGTTTTCTACNAGTAGNTCATCGCTACCAAATTCAGAGTTATACTTTATGAGTTTGATACACATTCCCATCGGNAGNCCTGATTCGTGACAGTATTTGGCAAGTGTATTCAGAAAATCGTGAACCTTATATTCATCTTCGTCAAGACGTGTCTTGTTAAGTGCATCCATAAAACAGTAATGAAATAGCATCTGATTGGTCTGTGACTTTGTTCTTCCCATAAAGATTGGCAGTTCGTCAGCCTTTTGGGGCATTACAAGTGGTTTGAGACTCGGCGTTTTTTCGTTATCCTTTATAGATAGTGGTATTGCATCTTCATGAATAATTGCATCAAAGTCAACAGACACACAACAGGATGTTTCTAGCGTTGGCGGAATGTTGTCAATCGACATCTGAAGTTGGGTACTGTAGATATAATGTAGTTTACGATAAGCTTCGTTAATGAAAGTCTGTCTGTTTTCATCAGGCAGTTTTCCGTCGGAAAGCGTAGCCCGACACACAATTTTCACTGAGCATCCTGTTATTCCAATGAATGTCATAAGGGTGTAAGGAATAAGTGCAGCCTGGTCACGGATTTTCTTAGCTTGATCATCGTTTTCAAGGCGGTTTATTTCAAGAAGGATAAGTCCGTTGAAATTATCGATGACAGTTTTTCCTTCGGTCTTTTTCCATTCGGCAGCAAAACAGACGCGTCTTGCTTTTTTCACAGAATCAAGTTCGTTGAATTTCGGTCCATTGTGAAGGAGTGTTAGAGGAAATTCCTCTCTTACTTTGTTTACTTCTTCGGCATATTTGCCAGAGATAATGTTTTCGTAGATGGTTGTAAGTTCTATTCTTGTAAAGAATATTTCGCCCTTTTCTTTTCGGGCAATTGATGTTTTCATTTCGCTAATTTATTATTTTTTTATTTTATCATAGAAATCGGTTAAGGATCATGTAGGATTGATGTATAAAACATGTAGGAAAAGCACTTCTTATACATGGGCTAGCGTATTGATTAGTAGCGATTTAGACTTCGAATGTAGGTAGTGTAGGTATTTTCCTAACATTTTTAGAATTCTCGTTTCCCATGACCGGTTAGTTCATGCAAAGGTAATAAAAAATACATAAAATTGCAAATGTTTGAACAAGAAATATGGAATAGGATGTCATACAAATAAAACAGACAGGCTTAATTATAACTTAGTCTAGGCTATAATATAGTTATGTCAAATTATGCACGAAAAGAACTATCAATAAAATCAAGGAAATTAAAATCAGAAGTTAATAGAGCAAGCATAGCAGCTGACATCGTTAAATCATGGGGCTGTGTCAAAATTGAAGTGAACCCCAAAAGTTGGACATTAAATTAAACGTTAACTATTATTCTCTATATAATGAGCTCGGTATTGTACCGGGCTCATTCCATTTAACCTTAATTTTATTCTTTTATTGTTGTACCATTGTATATATATTCTCAATTCTCTTTTAAAGTCATCAGCCGTTTTGAATTCGTTGATATAAAGAAGTTCATTCTTCATCAGTCCAAAGAAGTTCTCCATCATTGCGTTATCGAGGCAGTTGGCCTTACGTGACATGCTTTGGGTAATGTCATGTTTCTTCAGCGCGGACTGATACATAGCGTGCTGATATTGCCATCCCTGATCAGAGTGCATGATAAGCCCATTCAGTTCCTTATGCTTCCTAAAGGCTTTATCTAGCATGCTTTTGATCATCTTCATGTTTGGACTTTCAGAGATTGTATATGAGATAATCTCTCCATTAAACATGTCAAGTATAGGAGACAGATATATTTTTGTTCCACAGACTTCCATCTGGGTCACATCCGTAGTCCACTTCTGGTTGGGAGAATCTGCATTGAAGTCTCGGTTTATCTCATTTGAAGCGACTCTTCCAACTTCTCCTTTATATGAGTTATAATGCTTCTTTTTTCGAATGGCCTTTAAGCCTAATTGGAGCATCAGCTTACGCACGGTCTTATGGTTTATCAGCACTCCTTTATTACGTAATTCAAAGCATATCCTGCGGTAACCATAGCGTTTATGGCTATCTTCGTATGCTGTCTTTATCTTTGTCCTAATACTGTCATATCCATCACTATCAGTCATATGTGAGCGATGATAATAGAATACAGAACGAGCCATTTCTAACCACTGTAGCATATACTGCAATGGATATCCTTCACGCCTTAGTCCTTCGATGGCTCTTGCCCAATCTCTCTTGGTCGGGCATTCCTTTCCTCTACTAAGGCTCTCACTTTTTTTAGCAGAGCTATCTGTGTCTTAAGTTCTTGATTCTCCTTCTGGAACTTCTCTAACTCTGTCAATGGTTGTTTCTTCTGTCTTCCCATACATGATTGTCTGCCTCGTTTCTTTTCTATGGACAAAGACTCAATTCCATGAGAACGGGCTTGACTAAGCCAACGCTCTATAGAATTAGGATTGGGACCATATTTTAACGATGCTGCTTGCAAAGTTATATGATTTTCTTCAATATCAAGAACTATCTGGCGCTTTAACTCATAATTAGGCCTGATATAAACGTGTTCTTTGAGTGACTGAGGACCCTGATTTTGGTATTTTTGCCATAGCACTTTAAGCATATTGGCATTAATACCATATTTAACATGGATGGACCAAAACGAGTGTCCTTCCTTAATCATGTGCATATACCTTAAACGATCCGAATAGGTATGTTTCCTTCTTTTTTGTTCCATGCAAAACCCCGAAAGTTATTGTGTCTAACTTTCGGGGTTCAGTTCAATAACGAGACCAGCCATTCTCTTATATAATGAAGGAGAATGGCTGGAAAGTTCTTAAAATGTGAATGGATAAACTTCACCATCTATTATGATTTCAAGGGACATTCTTGTAATTTTTTTGTATTTTATATTGAAATATCCAGAATAATCAGCCCCTGATGGTACTGTGTTCATTTTTACATAGCCATCGCCTAATTGCTGTCTTATTTGACTTTGGCTATTTGTATAGTTCGCATAATTTTCGTTGGCTCTTTGTTGGGCGGCATATGCTGCTGCGCCATCATAAGTTCTAGTTGTGCTTTGCCCATAAGTTGTTGTATAAGAAGAACCATAAGCATTTGCATATCCATAGGTGTTACCTACATAACCATAAGCGTGAGCACTGCCTGTTGTATATGCACTGCCTGAGTAAGTGGTTGTTGATGTAGACTGTCCTGCACCATACGCTGCCATTCCCTCTCCCAAAGCAACCCAAAAGTTATTCCAACTTTGTTTGCGTTTTACGATTTTGTCATATTCTGCATATGTGAGCAATTGAAGTTCAACTTGTTGTGGTATATAGGTGTTGTTTGTTTTGTCGACCTTAAAATTGTAACCTTCAACCTTGATGTTGTTTGGGTTAAACAAAATGCTTTTCTTGGAAAAATTCTGAACACAAATATTCATGTTATAGTATTTTCCGTATTGTTTCGCCAAAAAAGGTGTAATATTAACAACGACATCTTTAAATTTTACATATGATACCGTATTGCCTTTTACGACGTACCTTCCCATTTCTTTTACAGGATAACCTGCGATAAACTCATCAACATCCACATAAGAGCTAGAATCCGTAGGCGTGTATGTGATACCGTAGAAATTAAATGCATTAGGATTGTTAACGTCCTCAATAATATCAAAAGATTTTCCTTCAGGAATCTTTTCAAACTCAAGGATAAATTGATGACGTTGATTTCTTCTGTCAAACATCATGTACTTATTCTCTGCCTCACTATTTATAGGCATATTTATTGTAGATATCATATGATACTGTTTGGACGAGCCTTCTACTTGAATAAAAGTTTTGTCTCCAAAATTCATCCAGCTGCTTGTCTCGTTCCAATTATCGGCATCTGGAGTTGTGTAAGCCATATACACCATTGTGCTCAGTTCACGATTATCAACTTGCAAGATTTCCATCTTGGGAGATGGACCTTTTACGTATTTTGCTCCTGCATATTGAGCATGTGCTTTTACTCCAATAAACAAAGAGTAAAATAGAATTGTACAGATAATATATAGTTTGCTCATAATCTGAAAAATATTATTTTATATTAACTTTTGAATAAATTCGAATGTTAATGTGGCTATTTGAAATCTTTGAAATATTCAATTACCCATTCGTCATAATCATTTCTATGATTATGCCTTAATTCATCAAACAAATTTCGCGCATAAAAAGGACAATGACAAAAGATGCAATCCTCTTTACATAGAAGTTCAGTATATGAGCAATCCCCCAAAATGTATGGAGGAGTCAAATATCCTTTAGCTTTAGCTATGGACATTCGAACTGGATATTCAGTGCATGTTTTGTATGATTGATATTCTATCACCATACAATCCCTTGTAATTTTCACACCATTTGGTCGAGCTGGATTTTCTGATGTGTTATCCCGTTGCTTGGCCTCGTATTCAAATTGAGCTTTTTTATCTTGTTCTTTGTAATATTCCAATTCTTCTTCAGTGCAGAAAATGTAATTACCCTCAGAATACTCGATAACATAACCTCTCATCGTCAATATTCCAACCATTGTAGCTTGCACAGTTTCCATTTTCGGAGAGAAATCTATTGTCTCCGAATCATCATGTCGCTTATCGGCACAATGGAAAGATCTAAAATCTGGATTATTGGAGCATGGATGCAATAGATGGGGAATGACCCTGCCATTGCACATGCAAAAGTCTTGAAGCTTAGAAATTCTCAATAAGCGTCTCATAAATTAATTCTCTTCTTTGCCAATGGCTACCATATTGGCATGATTAACAAATGGTTGGTATATATACATGAAAACGTGGAGCCAATCCTGTCACTCGTTCCACGCAGTAAAGGCTCTGGCATCGCCCAAGTTGTCGAAACGAGCAACGCCGAAAGCCCCACGCCTGTGTACGCATATAGAAAGCACTCTTGACAACGAACGACAAAATCACTCGAAGCCAATGAGGGCTGTATACAATACACCTCATGAGGCGTTCCCGTTGCTTTGTTCTTGACAACTTTGCTCGAACTGCCAGATTCTTACTGCGTCAAAACCAAAGCGTACAGTTACGCCTTATATGTATATATGTCTGCCCATCGGGGCTTCCGGTATAGGTATAGACGTTACAAAGATAACACTTTTATCTTGGAAACCACTTTGTTTGGCTGGCAAAGTATGATTTCAAGGTCTGATTTAACATTATTAAATATAAATATGTCAAAGGATTCCACTTTTGTGTGATTTTTCTCGCTAAAAAGTTTGTATTATCAATGATTATTCGTATCTTTGCAATACGAGAACCCGCCAAGCCTCTCAACGATGCTCAAATGTGCGGGTCGTTTTTGTTTTTATAGGTATATGGCAGCAAAAATTCCGTTTATAAAAACATATTCCACACCCCATGAGTTAGTGCAGCTACTCAAAACAAGAGGTATGGAGATAACCGATGAGGAAAAGGCTCAGCATTATCTTTCCCACATCGGCTACTATCGTTTGTCTGCCTATATGTACCCATTGCTTTCTATTCCCAAAGAGCAACATTTATTCAAGCAAGGAGTAACTTTCGGTAAGGTCATGATGTTGTATCGCTTTGACAAGAAACTGCGCCTACTCCTGTTCAATGAGATTGAAAAGATAGAGGTTGCTGTGCGTTGCGCTATCGTCAACTTTGGAACGGAAATGACAGGCAACCCTTTTTGGATGACTGATGCCAATAATTTCTCAAATCCGTCCAAGTTCAATCGCTCTATACGTCTTATAGAAGATGAACTGAACCATACAAAAGAGGATTTCATCAACCAATTCAAAGAGACATATACCAATCAGTACCCACCTTCATGGATGCTGACAGAGATATTACCATTTGGTGTAATCACCAATATTTATTCTAACATCAAGAATAAGAAGATAAAGAAGCGTATCGCACAGTCATTTGGCTTGCAAGTTGCACCTTTTGAATCTTGGCTTACCATTATCACTGTAACAAGAAACTCATGTTGTCATCATGCACGTGTATGGAATAGGGTATTCTCTATTCGTGCTACCATGCCAATTAGAATGTCACGTCCTTGGATTACCTTGCCGACAGATCCTTTGAAAGTGTACTTTGATATGTGTATCATCAAGTACTTTCTTGACATCATATCTCCAAATAACGATATGCTTGATAAGATGAACAGACTTTTTGCTACGTTTCCAGAAGTTGATATGGCTGCCCTTGGCTTTCCTTCTGGTTGGGAAAACGAACCACTGTGGCAATAAAAGGCATATGGAGCTACTACAAACCACCTCACATCACCCACATTTTTTGTAATTTCGGTGTAACAGAAGGTTAAAAATGTTAAATCCTCACTCTTTCGTATCTAAACAGAATCCACACAGTCACTTTTCTACCGTTTAGAGCGTATAGTATTGATAATCAACTGATAACAAATACAAATAGTGTATGCGGCATTTTAATTACACTAGCAAATTCTCCATTTTCTTTTTGATTAGTGACAAATGTCTTGAAACTTGGTCCCACCTTTATACCGAGATGCTTTGTTACCTGATATTGATAATTCAAATTGAATTGGTTTAATAAATTCATTTTATTGTATCCCCATTTCCAGTTGTAATGAAGCGCATCGCAAATCAGTTCCATATTTAATTTATGTTTGTCCGTTATAGGAATAATCGATCCAAAGCCCAATCCTGTACTAAACACTGACTTATCATTGTGTTCGCCAATGCCGGCTCTGAATATCGTATGAAACTTTTCTTTGCCCATCTTATAAGATAAGCTTGTAACAAAGAGTTCATTGGTAGAAACTTCGAAAGCATAATATCCATTTTTAACTACATTGAAGAGACCTATCGGGAGAACATCATCATCGGCACCACAAACATTTACAACGCCAATTTGAATTCCTTTTCCTTTTTTAGCATAATTCAATACGCCTATTTGACTTCCAGATAAGTTATTCTTAACAAGATTGATTGTGGACAACTGTAATCCATTATGTGAGTCCGAGACATTTGCTACACCAGAGATTGCAACGCCTATCGATTGGCCCTTAGTCAAGTTTGCTACTCCAGACAAAAGAAACCCATTACTATTTCCCGACGCCATATTGCAAACTCCAGAAATAATTCCTCCCCTACTATTACCTAATGTTACATTGCAAACTCCCGATATTTGAAATCCGTTCACGTCTCCTTCATTAATATTTGCTACAGATCCAAATTCGAATCCGTTTACGCCACCATTTAATCCGCCGATAATGTTGAACGAAAAGTTATTCTTATAATCTACAGAATTAGTTCCAGCTGTCCCAACCGGATAAATAAATGCTACTTGAACAGTCTTCTTTTCTTGCGCACTTGTGTTCAAACTAGCTAATACTGCCAAAAACAAAATGCTTAATCCTTTTATTGTCTTCATTGTTTATTATAAAAATTGTTTTGTTATACTTATAGAACATCTATCATATCAGTTACCCCTATTCCACCCTTAAAAAAATATCAAATTATCTTTCATCTTCGATTTTTGTTGTTTAAAACTATGTTTTTACAACAATGCGTGACAATGTATTAATATTCTTTGTATATTTGCGAGATACATCCATAATAGTATGATGTAAATACTTTAAAATAATTAGATACAATGAAAGAGATAATACATAATCTTTATATTGGCTCACAAGATGATTACGAACAGGTTGTTAAATATGAAGCAGGATGGCGTGTTATTCACGCGTGTAAAGAACCTTATCATAGAAATGCATTAGGGTACAAGGGACAAGGTGCCCCAAAAGATAATTCAGAGTATTTTTTTGCTTATAGAGAGTCAAACCTTATTTTAAATCTAGTTGATGCTCCTAATCCTCAATATATTCCAAAACAAATTATTGATGAAGCTCTTGAGTTTATTGATAAGCATATCAGTGAATCTAAAATATTAGTGCATTGTAATCAAGGTCAATCACGTTCTGCCGTAATAGGTTTACTTTATCTTCATCATAAAGGAGTCATTTTAGAGAAAGATTTTTATCAAGCAGAGAAAGGATATTTAAATTACTATCCTTGGTATGAACCTGGCAATGGAATGAGAATGTTTGCTGCCGAGAATTGGGATAATTACGGTGCTTGATAAGAACATATATTGTAAAGAGTTATTTTTAGTCCTACTAAATTATTCAAACACAGCAGATTAAAGATTAAACCGCAAATATAAAAATTACGTTTAAATACAGGATATGAGTATCGTATATAAATTTAGATCAACTTTGTTATATGATGGTGATAAAGATATTCCCAGAGATGTGAAATCATTATTGGAATACAAACTATATGCACCTGATGTTTCAACATTTAATGATGTGTTTGAGATGGGGTATGATGACCGACCTATTTATAAAGCATTGAATAGGTTTGATGCTCTAAAACTTGCTAATACAGAAGAAATAAGAAATATTTATAATAATCTTAAGACACATATTAAGTCTGTTGGTGTTTATAGTTTGTTTGTTAGTAAGACTGGTATCCCCGACAATGTATTGATGTGGGCATATTATGGCGATTCTCATAAAGGATTTTGTATAGCTTATGATTTAGAACAATTGGAGAAAAGTGAAGAATATGCTTTTAATGTCAATTTAGCGAAAGTTAAATATACTAAATCTTATCCTACTCTGTCTTTAAATAAGTTAGGGAATAAAGATGAAATGATTAAGACTATTATTAGTTCAAAATCTATTGATTGGAAACATGAAAATGAGATAAGATTAATATATGAACATTGTGGAGAACATAGTTTTAATAAACATGCCATAAAAGCAATTTATTTTGGCTTACAGATGGACAAAAAAAATATTGATACAATAATTAATGGGCTTGATGGTATAGATGTTAAATTTTACCAAATGGAACGTGTACCTCACTCTTACCAACTTACAGCAAAGCTTGTAGATGAAAAACATAGAATTGATAAAAAGGATTTGCTTGATGAAAAACTGTATCAAATAATGAGGTATGAGCTAAGGAATACTATTGAAAATTTTGATGTATTATATAAGGGAGAAAAAAGCAAAACAAGCATAGAAGCATTCGTAAAATCTTTCAGGAAACAACGTGCTACAAAAGATTCAAATATTAATTTATTTGATGACCTAAATATTAAACCTTTGTTGACAAAATATCCTCTATATGGGAAAGAAGATCTGTTTTTTAATAAGCATTGGGTTGCTATGGTAAATTTTGGTGACGATTATGTTTTTATGTGGCCTGGAGGTAATCAATAATGTCTGGCAGATGTAATATATTAATATTTACTGTTAGTCATCATGTGTGTGTGGAAAGATGTATATAATGAAAAAACGGTTTTGATGGTATCGTTATATAATGAATACGACAGAAGTAACAAATACATTATTTTCACTCATTCAGTCTATTTTAATAAAAAATGACCATAATCAATAAAAAAATTATGACTGATAACCATTTTTTTATATCTTTGCAATAATATCATAATGTTAAAAGACATACAAATTCTTCTAATTTATTTTCTATGATTGAGATGCTTAAATATAATGATAACAATGACAAATAAATAGTAATTATGGGTAATAGATATAATTCTACAAATGAAATCGGTGTATGTATTTTAAAACTTCGTTTTCTAAAAGATACAGGATGGATTCCTCGCAGTATTCTAGAAGAAGATATGGGAATCGATGTAGATGTGGAACAAGTTATAAACGGGAATCCTACTGCACATTACATTTCAGTTCAATTAAAAACTGGATTAGGAAATGTACATCTTGATAAAGATGGAAATTACATTTATTATATTGACAACGTACACTATGACTATTGGTTAAGTTCACCTATTCCAGTAATAATAGCATTATGTGATCCAAATACAGAAATTATCTATTGGGAATTGATTAAAAAATATAACATTTCTAAAACAAATACGCAGTTCAAAATAACAATACCCAAGGAGCACGTCCTAGATAAAACTTCAACAGAGGAGCTTTCAACAATTATTGAGACCTATCAAACTGATTTTGAGCTCCCAGGAAGCTACGAAGATGATTTCTTTGACCTTGAATATTTGGAAGATCTACTGGTGAATTGTTCGCAAGCATTATCAAATTCAACTATATTATTTAACCAGTTAGACGCAAAGTATGGAGCAATCAATCAACAGATGACTAATTTTATTGATCTACATACAAATGGGATAGGACATCAGGAAGCTAAAACTGCCATTAAAAAGTATTCTAAAAAATTCAAATTAGCTATTGATATTTGCAAAACACAGTTTCGAAGTCAGATACCAATAATAATTAAAACGCACATTGAGAGTGTTAGATTGATAGGAAAAGCTATTGATGGATCAAATATTTTTATAACTGATGATATCTCAAAGTATATAGCAGATAATTTCATCAAGGAACTTAACAGTATTGATAGCGTAATTAAAACTTTTTCTTTAGGAGCAAAAAAATATAAAGATAGTACTTCATCTTATGTAGAATTGCAAAGGTCCGAGTTTTCTTTCTCTATGATTCTTGAAGAATATGTAACAGAACTTAAAGAACTTTCTACTATAATAAAACAATTAATAAATAAATTGAATAATTAAAATATAATGAACAACGAAATACAATTTCTACTATACAATATGCCTGATGACAAAGGCAAGGTGCAAGTTGTCATTAAAGATGAAACTATATGGTGTACGCAAAAAGCCATGTCCCTGCTCTTTGATGTCGGCGTCCCTGCCATCAGCAAACATCTATCTAAAATTTACGAGGATAAAGAACTTAATAAAGATACGACTGTTTCCAAAATGGAAATAGTCGTGAATAGAGGCTACAGAGGCGAGGTTGCAGAACTTGTAGACTTTTATAACTTGGATGCGATAATAGCTGTTGGTTATCGTGTATCATCACTAAAAGCTACAAGATTTCGCCAATGGGCAACAAAGATACTGAACGAGTTTATCAGAAAAGGATTCGTACTTGATGATGAACGACTCAAACAAGGAAAAACGGTTTTTGGCAAGGATTATTTCCGTGAATTATTGGAGAAGGTTCGCTCTATTCGTGCTAGCGAACGAAGGATTTGGCAACAGATAACAGATATCTATGCTGAATGTTCTTTTGACTATGACAAAAACTCTCCTACAACAAAAGAATTTTTCCAAATGGTACAGAATAAGTTTCACTATGCTATCACTGGACAGACTGCGCCAGAAATAGTATATACACATGCTGACCATAACAAGGAGCACATGGGATTGACCACTTGGAAAAATTCGCCAGACGGACGTATCTTAAAATCTGACAGCAAGGTCGCAAAGAATTATCTATCAGAACAAGAAATACGCAAGTTAGAACGTACCGTGTCGGGATACTTTGACTATATTGAAGACTTGATTGAAAACGAAAAAGCATTCGACATGAAACAGTTTACCGCTAGTGTCAACGACTTCTTATCATTTAGAAAATACCAACTGTTGCCAGACAAAGGACATATCTCTAGATCAGAGGCTGATACAAAGGCTGAAAGCGAATATGACATATTCAATAAAACGCAGCAGATAGATTCAGATTTTGACAAAGAGATACGAGGAATGCTTGACAAATAAGGGCTTTTCTGATTCTGGCATACCTCTCATCTGATAATGAGAACAACTGTTTTTGAATATGTAAAATGTCTTTTTATTTCCTTTTATGAATAAAATAATATATATTTGCATTGTAAAGTTTAAAACATTGATTTCATGAAAAAATTATTATCTGTAATAGCTATCATGAAATCAATGTTTTAAACTTTACAATGCAAATATATATTATTTTATTTCCTTTTATGAATAAAATTATATACATTTGCATTGTTACGTTTAAAGCTTTAAATTCATGAACAAGATCTTATCTTTTATTCCTTTTATGAATAAAATTATATACATTTGCATTGTTACGTTTAAAGCTTTAAATTCATGAACAAGATCTTATCTTTTATCACATTTCTACTGTTTGCAACAACATCTTATGCACAAAATAAAATTGATGGTGTTTGGACAGGTAAACTAAATGCTGGTGCACAAACTCTTACTATCATTATCCACGTAAACCATGATGCAAATGGAAATGCTACTTCGTCACTGGACAGTCCTGACCAAGGAGCAAGTAATATTCCAGCAAAAGTAGATTATTGTTCATCTGATTCAGTTGCAATAAGTATCGCTAATTTAGGTGCCTCTTTCAAAGGTCGCTTGAACGGAGATGAAATAATTGGTGGATTCTCTCAGATGGGGTATAATTTCCCTCTTAATCTTAAACGAGGTGAGGAAAAACTTAACCATCCACAAAATCCAACCAAACCATATCCTTATAAAACAGAAGAAGTGACATTCACGAATGTTACAGACAAAGCAATGCTTGCTGGAACAATGTGCTATCCTGTGAATTACCAAAAAGGTAAGACTCCCGTTGTACTGATGGTAACAGGAAGTGGGCTTGAAAACAGAGACGAAGAGGTGTTTAACCATAAGCCATTTCTAGTAATTGCAGATTATCTCGCTCGTAACGGTATCGCTACACTGAGATATGACGACCGTAGTTTCGGTGAGTCAAAAGGCGGTGACGTGAAAAATGCTACAACTAAAGACTTTGCACGTGACGCAGAAGCTGGTGTTGCCTATCTAAAATCTACTAAGAAATTCGGTAAGGTTGGAGTACTCGGTCACAGTGAAGGCGGTTCGATAGCGTTTATGCTTGGAGCAAAAGATAAAGTTGACTTCATCATCAGCATGGCTGGCATCGGAGTCAAAGGTGACACTGCTCTTACGGCACAAACCAACAAGGCTATGGAACTAGCAGGACAGACTAAAAGACTTAACTAGCAGGACAGACTAAAAGACTTACTACCCTACAATTCAGAATAAGCACAACGTTTCAAAAGTCACCTTGGCTAAACTATTTCTTGGATTATGATCCTGCTGCCGACATCGCTGCGACAAGATGTCCTGTTATGGCTATCGACGGCGACAAGGACTTTCAAGTGATTTCATCGTTAAACTTAGCTGGAATAAAAAAGAATCTTCATGAAAGTCGATACAATTTTATTCGTGAATATCCATCACTAAACCATCTATTCCAACATTGCACAACAGGAGCCATAAGTGAATATCGTGCAATAGAGGAAACAATCTCACCAGAAGTGCTAAGCGATATGGTAAAATGGATTAATTCTCTGAAATAAGATATAATCATTTGAAACAAACAACTATACAACTTAAAAACTATAACTAAGACAAGACATGAAAAAAGGACTTTTGGCAATGATGATTTGGCTGCCTTCAATGATGATGGCACAATACAAATCACAAGTATGGAGTCCCGACAACGGAGACGGGACATACACAAACCCTGTTATAAACGCTGATTACAGTGACCCTGATGTGATTGCTGTCGGGAATGACTATTACCTCACAGCAAGTTCATTTAATTGTATCCCTGGACTTCCGATACTGCACTCACGCGACCTCGTGAACTGGGAAATAATCGGGCATGCCGTTGACAAACTTGAACCAGACTCCGTATTTAGCAAGCCGGCACACGGCATGGGCGTTTGGGCACCAAGTATAAGATTCCATAACGGAGAATATTATATATACTGGGGAGATCCAGACTATGGCGTGTTCATGGTTAAAACAAAAGATCCTTCGGGTAAATGGGACGAACCAGTATGCGTGATAAAGGGTAAAGGATTAATAGACACTACCCCACTATGGGATGAAGACGGGCGCTGCTATCTAGTAAACGGATGGGCTAACAGCCGTAATAACTTCGCCTCAATATTGACGGTGAGAGAACTTTCAGCAGATGGTACTCATGCGATAGGAAAACCAGTTATCGTATTTGACGGAAACGGAAACGAAAACCGCACTTGCGAAGGACCAAAATTTTACAAACGCAACGGATGGTATTGGATTATGTGTCCGGCTGGTGGCGTACCAACAGGTTTCCAGTTGGCAATGCGATCGAAATCACCCTACGGTCCTTATGAAAGTAAGGTGGTGCTGAGCCAAGGGAAAAGCAATATCAACGGACCTCATCAAGGTGGTTGGGTTCATACGTCACAAGGTGAGGATTGGTTTATGCACTTTCAAGATAAAGGAGCATACGGAAGAGTCGTACACCTGCAACCAGTAGACTGGTCGACAGGTTGGCCAATCATGGGAAGGAACGGTACTCCATACGAAAAATTCCGTAAGCCAAAATCAGATTGCAACATCATCGTAAATCCACAGGAAAGTGATGAGTTCAATTCTCCTATCATGGGGCAACAATGGCAATGGCACGCAAACTACAAGGAAGTATTCGGAATGCCTACTAGTTTAGGAGTGTTCAGAGTGTATAACTGCAAAAGCAACCAGACTATATGGCACACTCCTAACCTATTATTACAAAAAACTCCAGCAGATAAGTTCACGGCTACTGCTAAGTTGCGACTAACTGCAAAGAACGAGAACCAAATGGGAGGAATCATCATGATGGGACTTGACTATTCAGCACTTGTGGTAAAACGTGTTGGCGACAAGTTCCAACTGCAACAGATAACATGCAAAAACGCCGACAAAGAAACAGCCGAAGACTGTAAGATTATCGCAACTCTTGACGCAACGGCAAAGGATAAAATAGACTATCAGCCAGCAATACACGAAGACATATACATGAGAATGAGCGTGAACGCAGGAAAATGTCAGTTTGCATGGAGTGCAGACGGAAAGAATTTCCACGATGTTGGCAATATATTCACAATGAAAGAAGGTAAATGGATAGGTGCAAAAATAGGATTCGTGAGCAAGGAACCTGAGGGAAAGAACAACCGCGGATGGATAGATGTAGATTGGTTCAGAGTTACAAAATAGAGAATTTAGAAATAAAAAATGAATATATTTTTTGTATTTCTGCCGATTTACAGTACTTTTGCAAAGAATAAAATGAAAAAGCTACAGAAATGAAGATATCGAAGATCTTTTCAATTACCGCAATAGCTCTTGCCGCAATGAGTATGGTTTCTTGTAACAACAAGAAATTCCATGTAACAGGTGAGATTTCCAATGCAAAGGATTCCACTCTGTATTTTGAGAACATGAGTTTGAACGGTCCTGTTGTACTTGACTCTGTAAAACTGGATAAAGACGGTAATTTCTCTTTTGATGGGAAAGCTCCGAAAGCTCCAGAATTCTATCGTCTGCGTATCGCCGGTCAGATTATCAACGTGAGCATAGACTCTACAGAGACTGTGAGCATCAATGGCGCATATCCTACAATGGCTTCAAAATATGAAGTAAAAGGCAGCGAAAACTGTTCTAAGATAAAGGAATTGGCTATATTACAGCTAAAGCTGCAAGCTAATGTAAACTCTATCATAAACAATCCTAATCTTGGTACTGATGCAGTTGAAGCAAACGTCAGCAAACTGCTTGAAGCATACAAGAACAACATCAAGCGTAACTACATCTTTAAGGAACCAATGAAAGCAAGTTCTTACTTCGCACTGTTCCAGACTGTAGTACTTGGAAACACTCAAAGTCTGATTTTCAATCCACGCAACAACAAGGATGATATAAAGGTTTATGCTGCCGTAGCCACAAGCTGGGACACATATTATCCAAAAGCTGAAAGAGGACTCAACCTACACAACATTGCATTGCAGGGAATGAAAGACGTAAGAATCATTCAGGCAGAGCAACAGCAGCAGCAGATTGATGCCAGCAAGGTGAGCGTTACAGGAATTATCGACATAGCACTTAACGACAACAAAGGACACGTGCGCAAACTGTCAGACCTAAAGGGTAAAGTAGTATTGCTAGACTTCCACATGTTTGCCGGAGAAGGTAGTCTAAAGCGCATCATGATGCTTCGTGAACTCTACAACAAATATCACGCACAAGGCTTTGAAATCTATCAGGTATCTGTAGACCCAGACGAGCACTTCTGGAAGACTCAGACTGCTGCAATTCCTTGGATAAGTGTACGCGATGAGGACGGAACAAACTCACAGGTTCTTGCTCAATACAATGTACAGANCATTCCAACATTCTTCATCATCGGAAAAGACAACGTATTGAAGAAGCGTGACGCACAGATTAAAGATCTTGATGCAGAGATTAAGAGTCTATTGTAAAGACAGACAAAATATAAAAAACAGGAGTAGCCTCTATTAGAAGCTACTCCTGTTTTTTTTATTGAGTTAAAACATCATTTTTCATATAAAGTCGCAGCCTTTTGATAGTCCATACCGTTTATTAGAACTTCTCGACAGCTATTATAAACCATTTGCTTTCCTGAACCTGATGGATATTTTGTATTAGATTCCAAATCTAACATAGCTAAATATATCACACAAAAGAACATAAAAGTCTCGTTGTCAGTATGCGAATTATTTGGTAATTTTCTAAATAATGTATTTACAATTTCTTCATTATACTCTGAAGAAGTGTTATTATAAATATATGTAATAACATTCATCCATCCTGAGACTTTATTATTCTCTGTTCTATAAATTGTGGACAATTGGTCCAAATAATAATACTTACCAGCATTACAATCAATAGTATTATTTCCGTAATTTATAAAACGCTTACCGTCTTTATAAAAGATATGAATACCATTATATTCTAATTCTTTATTAACCATATTTTTACATTTTAATTCCACATATCAATGCGTTATCATAAACTTTAATTAAGTTTTAACAAAAACGCTAAGGCGATTAAATGCTTTATATTGTGTTCTAATTCTGGAATATCATAATATTTTGCAGCTATAGATTCTAACATTTTGTAATTTATCCACTCATTTTTCCACATACGGAGCTCTGCAGGTTTGACTTTATATCTATCATGATGAAGTTCCATAACTTTTTTAACAAAATAAGCAAGACATTTCTCCCCATATTTTTCATCTAAAATATTTAAAATAATATAAGCATCAATATTACCACTAGCAATAAATTCTGCATCCCCAATTTTACAGTATGCTTTTTGAATAATTGTATTATGTCGTCTATCATAAACATTTAAAATAGTATTTTCATTGTTATTCTCAACTTTATCATTTAATTCAAACGCATTGTATACCATATCTAATAGTTTATCTGGGAAATTATTATTTTTCCTCTGTAACTCGTCACGTGTGATACCTTTTATCTTTCGAGGCAGAAGATCTTTATCAAAAAGCAGCTTGTCAATTAAAGCACAATATTTTGGATTATTATACAAAGCCTCCAAATAATTTATTTGGGCATCATTCAAGTATGGATAATTAACTCCAATAACAATAATATCCTTGGATATATTTAATGTGTCTTCGTCAACACCTACTGAAAGAACGATATTATCATTTAGTAACGCAATAAACCCATCAATATTATGAATACGACCAAACAAGTAAGATAAGGCTATTAGATTATCCCCACTAGCAGAAGTTCCATATTTCTTGAAATTATACTTAAAAATATCTATCAAGCCAAATATATTCTGGTCTGATGAACAATTCACGATTTCTTCATAACGTTCTTGAACATTCATTTTATCAAGCGTTTCTTTACTATATCTTTTATCGTTGTTCATTTCATACATCTTTTACTGTAAATAGTTAGAATTTCATCTATTTTTAAGGTCTTGAGAAACACTTATTATGGCTTTACTCTATAATGTATAGCCCACCCCGAGGTAGACATACTTCCAAAAGATACCATAGGATCAAGAGTTGCCATTGGATTGGTTTCACTAGCAAACACAAACCTAAATGGCTGTTTATTAGGGAAATGGCCTATATATGTTGTTGTCAATGGATCTGACTCATACAGGACAATATCAGATCTAAATATTGTCCCATCTCTCTTTTTAACAAGTAGCTCATCTGCAGACGCAAAGGCATATCCGCCATCAAAGCTTAACACATATTCGAACATTTTATGTTGTTCCATGTCAGTGTATCGTTCTACTTTTTTGTATAATTCTAATCTTAATATAGGCATAATTCATTATGTTTTTTGTTTATCATTTATTAAGTTTAAATATACGATAAAAGCCCAGGAGTCTGTAATCTACACCTCTCTCATTTCGAATTCTATTCACATCCACAAAATAAGAGGCATAAATATAATTACTACACAGAGATCATCTAGCTTTTACTTTTGATTAGAAATTGAAAATCACGATATTTCAGAGTATCAAACTAAAACGTCAACTAAACGTTGTATCATATATTTCCCCACACCATAAGCATTATCATAGCCCCGATATTATTTACATTTCTGATTATAGAAGCTTTATGATTAAATCATTTGTCCATTTAAAAGGAACACGGCATGGAAACATTTACAAAAATATAAATAATATATTGAAGAGGCAAGAGAATATTCATAATATTTAGAGAAAACATTTATGGGAACAACATTAAGAAACAAAGAGTACTCCCTATGATAAATAGATCTTCTTAAATATTTGACTTCATACATCGTAAAAGGTAATATCAATCACAATGAGCACAAGTACCAGTGAAATTATTACCAATGATATCAGACAAAAATTAAATGGCTTTCACTATAAAGCACTGGCATACCTATGTTTTATAGTGAAAGAGGAAGAAAGGACTTAATTACATCTTTTTAGATTACTCTATAAATTTATAAATATACCGTTCAGAAACTTCTTAACCAACTTTCAAGTTCAAGTAACATCTGAGTGTGGTAGCGGAAACTTGTATGTATTCCCCATCCATGTCCGCCTGAAGGATAAACATGAAGAGAGCCAGGAATATCATGGCGATAGAGTTCTAAATAATAGTTTACCCCATTTGAGGGAATGACAACGCGATCGTCATCACTGAGTGCTATCCATGCACGCGGCGTAACTCTCGTAACCTGTAATTCGTTACTATACAGTTTTTCATCCTTCTTACGTGCATTTTTTCCCAACAGGTTGTCGTGACTGCCCTGATGAGTATATCCCGGAGCCATTGTTATAACAGGATAGAAAAGAATCTGAAAATCAGGCTTTGCATCACCGCTGCTATGAGTGGCAATGGTAGAGGCAAGGTGTCCTCCTGCAGAAGAACCCATGATACCGATATCATCGCTTTTAATATTCCAACTAGAGGCATTAGCCCTAACCAATTTTATTGCAGCTTCAGCATCACTTACGGGTACCTCAACATGGCCTCTTGGCATACGATATTTAAGAACTATCGCAGCAATACCCATATTGTTGAAGAAAGGTGCCCAGTCTTTACCTTCATGATCCATAGCCAAACCAGCATAGCCTCCACCAGGACATATTACGACCGCTCTTCCAGTAGCAGCCTTATCACTAGGAAGATAAACATACACCTTTGCGGTATCGGTGCTGTCGCCATTACTGTTTGGAGCACCATTTTGCCACAGATTCATTTCCAATTGTTTCTGGGCAGAAGCAGAAAAAGCTACGAGCAGCATGCCCAATGATAACATTAAATGTTTTGATTTCATATACTTTTTGTTGTCGTTTTATCTTATTTTACTACTATCACTTGCAAAGATAGCGAAAAAATCGTAATATTGCAGCGAGATTAAATTTATTAAACACAACATGTTAAGACGTATATTATTTTTTGCCGCACTTTCTACAATTACATTTGGAGTGCAGGCTAAAGTGAAACTGCCGCATATTATTGGCGACAACATGATTTTACAACAAGATTCCGAAGCCAGACTTTGGGGGTGGGATACTCCAGGAAAGACCGTTAAGGTGAGCGTTTCATGGAGCAAGGAATCTTATTCTGCAAAAACAGACAGTAATGGCAAATGGATTGTTGGGGTGAAAACTCCAAAAGCAAGCTACACATCTCTGTCGATAACATTCAACGACGGTGACAAGACGACAATAAACGATGTTCTTTCTGGCGAGGTCTGGGTATGCCTGAGTTTGGGATGTGTTGTAGCACGTTACACCGTACCCTTACTTTCTGCACTCTTTAGTAAGGTCCGTTTGTCGTTGTCTTCTAAACTGCGACGTCATTCACATTGTCCTATAATAGCTAGTATCGGTGAATTGCTGTTGTTTCCTGTGCACGCGTTCGATAGTCTGGGATTTCCCGTTTCCATCATTAACGATCTGAACGGTGTACAAACCGGCCTTCTTCCATCGGGGACTTACGCGGTCAGTACTAACGACAGCCACCTTTGATATCGTTGTCTTATAGTGCGGTGTTCCGAAACTTTAAATTAGTCCATAGACAATCTGGGGTCCTGGCTCGTGAAAGACCTTTGAGGTCCTTGACCGGCTTTAAGGAACATTCACCAATGCGCTAACTCCTGCCTTGGGTTTGAGTGTCCAAGAACGAGTTATGTTTACATGTCTTGTAAGGTTGTAAGAAGTAGTAGCCTTTTCTGTTGCATAACTTCTTTGCACTGGCGTGTTAAGTTTCTTAGAACTACCCGTCTCTATATTCTCCAGGGATAATAATTTCTTGTTTTTTCATATTTGGTTTTTTCCATTCTTTCGATAAACGGAAAAATGGAAAAAAATAACTATTTACAATCACTTTTTGTGTGACACGTAATTGGAATGCGACGTGTATATGCAAATTTGTAGGTTAATGTACATTGTAGTCTTGGAAGAATTGGTTGAAAGGTCAAGTTCATTGTAGACTCACACCATCGCCTTTGAACATACATAAGGGGTAGGTACAGGCGGTCTTCCTATATGTACTTCTCTAGGTCCTTGTAGTACTGCTATCTCAAGACTTATTATTCAAGTGTGGTTAATTCGTCCTTTATGTTGTGCCAGCAGGTAGTGAGTTACGATAGGTACGTGCGCACATTGAGAGCATTGGACGTTCAGCAAACGATATATCAAAAAGTAGGAAAAATGCGCACGTAAAAAGGGTTTGTCGCAACAGTAGTGACGGGACCTACTCAGTATAGGGGCCTCGGTAACCAATATCTGTTCCTATCTTTTTCTTAGACTTTTAGTCCGAACGTAGGTGGCGACGATACTCACCGGTTATCATCTCCGTTCTCAGGGAGGGGCGTCTTCTTGGGTAATATGGCTATAGTGAGCGAAAAAATATAAGGTCGATCTTCGTTAATCTGAATGGTTAAAAATAACGGCCGAAGCCGTAGCGAATGTCCTTGTAGTTGTAATGGAAAAACCGTATGCTATAAATTCTGATAGGCGTCGCCTATTGGGTAGTAATAACTTCTTGGCCGCGGTCAGAACGGGAGTACTAGGTATCGGTCTGGGTCTTATTGAGAGTGGTCCCGTATAGTGATGGCGTAGAATGGTCATCGTCGGGAATTAGTAATCCTTCTATTTGTATATGGAAACGTCACAGCCACGAACAGGCGGTAATGACCAAACCCCGTGGTGAAAACGGTGTCTAAGGTAAAGTTAACAAAGACCCGTCTTCGTCTTTTTCGATGCTCGTCGTAGCGGGTTCCTATTGTAATTTACAGAAAACTAAAGTATATGAACAAAACAGCAAAATAGAATAAAAGTGATCATAGGAACGTTTCTATCGCTCTTTTTAGCATTATAACGTCGCCTCTAATTTAAATAATTTGTGTGGTACAATTTCTGCATATAATAAAAAAACGGCGTGCGGTGAAAGATGTTATATGTAAACCTCACGTCGGATTTCACTTTGACGGCCGTATAATAACCGCTGTTGTAACTAAAATGTTGTTCTAAGGGCTTCGGTCTGAAACCCCCAACCCTGAGAGGTCCTTTCTGGCAATTCCACTTGCAAAGCACCTCGTTCTTAGAATAAGACCGTTTTTGTCTGTCGTTTCCGGTTTACCTAACAAACCCACTTTTGAGGTTTTCGTTCGAATGTGTGGAGACAGCTATGTAAGTTGGCTGCCACTGTTCTTGCTGTTATTTGCTACAAAGAAAGACCGCTCCCAGACCCATACGCGGCCTGTCTCCGTTGTACCTTTACGGACATTTTCCTAAACCGTTGACGGGACAACTTCCTATATTGTTTCGCCACTACTTACGGTTACTTATGTTCCCGTATGTGATACATTTCTATGATTCGCACTATACTCATGATTTGGAGCAACTACTACGTGTTACCGCTAACACCTTCCAATAACAGGAGTCTGACAGGCCGCTACGAAAGCCGGATGGCCTATAAAGAAACGGGTTCGTTATTGTTCTGAGAACTGTAGGACAGCCAGACCAAACCGTTTGTTTCCGCCGTGCTCTCAACTTTCGACCGAAACTGCGGCACCTGATAGAACTTTTCTTGTGGTGTCTTGGTGAACTGAGTTACCTTCTACCATCCTTTCTTTAAAGTAACCTGATAGTAGCAGGTTACAAACCATGCCCCATGCCGTGAAAGAGAGGTTATGACTTAATATGGCATTTCCTTAAAACAAATTAGTCCCTACGGAGATTGCATCCGCTGGACGTCCCGCGTTATGTGTTTTCGTCTGAGTTACTGAATCAAAAGGTACCTCTGCCACTGAAATTTACCCAACTATAAGGAAAGATGAAGCATGTCTAACGGGTGGTTAATGATGGTTAAGACTGCATTGCCACTAACCCCAGGTTTCTTAGAAGCGCACTTGGTCGTCATATTAACGTAGCTTCCTAATAAGGATTGTCACCGTTAACACACGTCTCAGACATGAGCTTCATTCTTCTATCTTTCCTTATGAGTGGGGGTTAAAATTTCAGTGCACGTCGTTAGACATGCTTCATCTTCCTATAGTGGGTTAAATTCAGGCAGAGTAACTCTTTGATTCAGTAACTCAGCGAAGAACACATAAAACGGGACGTCCTAGGCGGAATGCAAATCTCCGTAGGGATATTTTGTTGTTAAGGAAAATGAGACCATATAAAGTCATAACCTCTCTTTCTTATCGGCAAGTGGAGGTGTTTAACCTGTTACTAGTCAGGGTACTGCTTTAAAGTATAGGTGAGTAGAGGTAACTTCAGTCACCAAGGACACCCACAAGAAAAAGTTCTATCAAGGTTGCCAGTTTTCGGTTTCGAAAGTTGAGAGGCACCGGCGGAAAGCAAACGGTATTGGTCCTGCGCTGGTCCATACAGTTTCTCAGAACAAATAACGAACGCCGTTTTCTTTATTAGGCCATCGGCTTCGTAGCGGCTGGTCAGGCACTCCTGGTTTTGGAAGGTTAGCGTAACACGTTAGTAGGTTCTTGCCAAAAATCATGAGTAGTTGCGCATCCATAGGAATGTATCACATACGGGAACATAAGTAACCGTAAGTAGTGCGAAAAAATATAGGAAGTTGTCCCGTCAACGGTTTAGGAAAATATGTCCGTAAAGGGTCAACGAGACAGGCCGT